>Ga0118677_10000032_pt1 | contig 253423 bp, 189 predicted proteins | sample AliMusrvi5mmetaG_FD_86154 | JGI IMG/M metagenome (GOLD analysis project Ga0118677, IMG submission 86154) | reverse complement strand
ACACGAGCGGGGAAGCGAGGGAGTCAACGATGAACCGAGGCGAGGGGCGAGCCGAGATAGACTGAGCGAAGCGAAGCCCGAAGGGCGACACGAGCGGGGAAGCGAGGGAGTCAACGATGAAGGATGGGCGATTCGGCGGTCCAGAGCGTGAGCCAACTGGCCTGCGCAGAGGAAGTTGATAGCTGATGGCGGAGGGCAGGGTGCGACCCTCACTCCTGTTCTCTTTTCGCTTATCCGTTTTCACTTCTACTCCAGTGGGAATCTCGCGTTCCAATGTCGAATGAATTTTTCGCTCTCCGATCTTCCCGCCCTGAGGATGACAAATAAATTGGCGGACAAAAAGATGGGGAATCTCCTCTGAGCGGATCCAAGGGCTTTTAACAGATGAGAGCATGGCGGCAGGCCAAAGTGGTAGCGGCATCTAGTCACTCTACAAGCCGCTGCGGCGCGCTCGTCATCGGCCGGTTCCTCGCCCTGGCGTCGCGACCGTACGGTAGTCATGCGATACTCTCTTTGAACACGTCCCTCTTGAAAGGCTCCGCACCAGCGGAGATCTTAGCGCGTAGCGGACGTACTAGAATGATGCGCATGCTTGACGATCAACCGTTCTCTGGCAGCCTCGCAGGATGAAGCGATGCGTTCAATCGGCATCAAGTGTTGCCGCCCTCATCCTTGTGGCAGGGATGCCAGCGCACTGCGAGTCACAGGAGCCAGTGGATAGCCCTGACGTGGCGAAGGCCGCGGCAATCGATCCTGCCCGCCAGACCTCCAAGGATTTTACTGCCGCCGAAATCGAGGAGCTAAAGGTGAAGGCAGGGCGTGGAGATGCTGACGCACAGTTCAATCTTGGGTTCGCTCTTGATAACGGCATGGGAGTGGCCGTGGATCAGGCAGAGGCGGTGAAATGGTATCGCAAAGCGGCGGATCAAGGAAATGCTCAAGCACAGCTCCATCTCGGGCGCTTCTATGCCCACTATGGCAGTGGAGCAAGCGCGGACAGCAACGACGTTGAGGCAGCAAAATGGTATCGCAAAGCGGCGGAACAGGGAAATGCCGAAGCACAGGGAGCGCTCGGGTATGACTATGACAATGGTTCGGGAGTGACCAAAGATGAAGCCGAGGCGGTGAAGTGGTATCGCAAAGCGGCGGAACAAGGGAAGATCGCTGCACAGTATTTCCTCGGCACCCACTACGCCACTGGCGCAGGTGTCGCCAAAGACGCAGCGGAGGCGGTGAAGTGGTGGCACAAAGCAATCGACGACGAAGCGAATGCCCCTCTTTTGCCTTTCTTCGGCCAGGCATCCTACAATCTTGGGTTCGCATACGCCCACGGTGAAGGCGTGGCCAAGGATGACGTTGAGGCAGTGAACTGGTATCGCAAAGCGACGGAAGACCCAGATTTCACTCTGGCACAGAACGAACTAGGACTTGCCTATGCCCACGGCACGGGCGTTGCCAAGAATGCAGAGGTGGCGGTCGAGTGGTTTCGCAAAGGTGCGGATTTGGGCGATGCCCGAGCTATGTATTATCTCGGACTCGCCTGTGCCAATGGTGTGGGGGTGGCCAAGGACGTGATGGAGGCTTACAAGTGGCTCGACATGAGCGCCAAAAAGGGTCACAGAGCCGCAAAAGAGCCTCTTGCCCGGCTAGGGAAGCAGATGACTTTCGACCAAATCACGGAAGCGAAGCGACTGTCCCGAAAAGGGTATTCGATTGGCAGCGGTGTTCGCCGATGAGGAGGATAGTGCCAAGGCTGAGCGCATCAAGCGCCAAGGGTGGCACCCGTTACTTCCACAAATCCGCCCCCCTTCCAGCCGCTGCTTCCGCTCTCCCCAGAGTCACAAAGAGATTCGAAATTAGGATTGTCTGTTCCTTTCGGGTCTGCTCTGCTTCGTTCCCTCAAGCACATCTATGAAAACCCCTATTGCCATGAATCAGACCAGCACCCGGCGCGAATTCCTCAGCAGCGTGGCGGCCATTGGGGCCGGTCTTGCCCTGCCTCGCCACGTTTTGGCGGCAGAATCTGCCAAGCCCAATTCTGTGTTCAACGGTGTGCGCATCGGCTGCATCTCCTATAGCTACCGCAGCATGGCCACCTCGGCCGAGGACACGCTCAAGGCCCTTCTGGCGGACGGGCTGAGCGAGGTGGAACTGATGGGGGGAGCGATCCAGCAGTATGCGGGCATTGCAGGAGGGAAGGCGGCTCCCGGGGCGCCGGCGGCGAAGGTGACAGACGCCGATCGCGAGGCGCAACTGGCGAAGTGCCGGGAATTGCGCAAAATGTATAACGAGGCCGGTGTGAACATTCACCTGCACAAGCTTGGCTTCGGTCCCTCGGACGAGGAGATTGAATTCAATTTCCTCGTCGCCAAGGCGCTCGGATGCGTGGGCATCACCACTGAGCGCAATGACATGCTGGCGAGGCGGGTCGCGCCCTTCGCCGACAAGCACAAGATCTGGGTCGCGTTCCATAACCACACGACCAACATCCCGGTCATCGACAAGCCTGATGCCCTTCTGGATTTCGGCGCCTACATCGGCTTCAATGTGGATATTGGCCACTACGTGGCGGGCTCCAAGGGGCTGTCGCCGATTCCGGTGCTGGAGAAATATCACGCCCGTATTCTCAACCTGCACTTGAAGGACCGGACCGCCGAGGGGGGCAACCTTGCCTGGGGACAAGGCCAGACGCCGATCAAGGAAGTCCTTCAGTTGATGAAGAAGGAGAAGTGGACGTTCCCGGCGGACATCGAACTAGAGTACAAGATTCCCGAAGGCTCAGACGCCGTGAAGGAAGTCGCCAAGTGCGTGCAGTATTGCAAAGAAGCGCTCGCTTGAGCGGTATCGCTGCTGGGTGACCGGCCCGAGCGTCCCGATTTTCCCGCACTGAAGATGACAAAAAAATTGGCGGGCAAAAAAATGGGGGTTCTTGTCCGAACATGTCCAATGGATCCTAACAGGCGGGAGCATGGGGGCAGTCCAAAGTGGCAGTGGCATCTTGCCGCTGTTCGGAAGGCCCCCCTCCGCCGATTGATGAATAACTTTGGAAACGGTATCAGCGAGGCAATCCCTAGCCCGCCGCCTTGGGCCGCCAAGCGTTGAAGGGAGGTGGGAATAAACGAAGTTTTGCGGCCTGCGACGACGGCACTGTGGGGACACAGTGCCCTACCTTGCGCCGGGCGCTGACGACGGGGGATGTTCTTCAAGGAGCTTGTCTGACATGACACTAGGCCGTGCCTGTACCGCAGGGATACCGGCCAAGCGAAGGGGACTGGCGCAAACACAACTCTTCGGCTCCTCTCCGTCGGAAAACTGGGCTCGTGCTCGGTGCTGCCATGAAACCCTACCTTCCTGAACATGAATTCTCTCTCCTGTATTCCTCGCCACAGGGCAAACTGGCGATTCATGGCATATGCAAGCCAAGTGACAACCTGTGGGTTCGCGCGCCCGGAACGGCGATTGCCCTTGGCCGGATGATAACGAATCACGCTGCGGCCAGAAAAGCGGGGAGAAACGATCGGAGACATGGTGATACAAGGCATTGCCATTTCCACGACTCATGAAAATTGAAGACTACGGCCTGATCGGCGACACGCACACGGTGGCGCTGGTGGGGTGCAACGGCTCCATCGACTGGCTGTGCCTGCCGCGTTTCGATTCGGGAGCCTGCTTCGCAGCGCTGCTTGGCACGGAGGAGAATGGCTGCTGGAAGATCGCGCCGGCCGAAGAAATCGTGGCCACCCGGCGCTCCTATCGCAAAGGCACCCTGGTGCTCGACACGGAGTTCGAGACGGCAGGGGGCTGCGTGCGGTTGACGGATTGCATGCCGGTGCGGGATGGCAAGGCGGACGTGGTGCGCCTGGTGCAGGGGGTGAGAGGCAGGGTAAAGATGAAAATGCTGCTGGTGCTGCGTTTCGACTATGGATCCGTGGTGCCCTGGGTGCGGCGGATGGACGGTCATCTGGAGGCCGTTGCGGGACCGAATGCGGTGAGCTTCTGGTCCGGGGTGGAGACATGCGGCGAAGACCTGACCACGGTGGCAGAGTTCGAAGTGGGTGAAGGCGAAAGCGTGGCGTTTGAGCTGGTCTGGCACCCTTCCCACGAACCCACCGAAAGCCGGGGCGATGTCGCCCAGCTCATCGAACAAACCGGGCAATGGTGGCGTGAGTGGAGTTCACACAGTCATGTGGATGGCGAGTGGGGGGATGTGATCGAGCGGTCGCTGATCACGCTGAAGGCGCTCACTTATGCGCCCACGGGCGGCGTGATTGCGGCTGCCACCACCTCGCTGCCAGAACAGCTAGGCGGTGTGCGCAACTGGGATTACCGCTTCTGCTGGCTGCGCGATGCGACCTTCACTTTCTATGCGCTGGTGAATGGCGGCCACAGGGACGAGGCCCATGCCTGGCATGACTGGCTGCTGCGCGCGGTGGCTGGCGATCCCTCCAAGCTGCAAATCATGTACGGGGCGGCGGGCGAGAGGCGGCTGGACGAATACGAGATCCCCTGGCTGCCGGGTTACGAGGGCTCCAGCCCGGTACGCATCGGCAATGCGGCCCATGGGCAGTTCCAGCTCGATGTGTATGGCGAGGTCATCGCCTCCATGCACCATGCTCGCCAAATCGGAATCGAAACCCAGCCGCACGCCTGGGCCGTGCAGCGCGCCATTCTCGAATATCTCGAAAAGGCGTGGCATGAGCCGGATGAGGGCATCTGGGAAGTGCGTGGCCCGCGCCGCCATTTCACCCATTCAAAACTCATGGCCTGGGTCGCGTTTGACCGTGCGGTGAAAGCGGTGGAGCAGCACGGCTGCGAAGGGACTGCGGAACGCTGGCGCGAACTTCGCGACCACATCCACCAGGAAATCTGCGAGCGCGGTTACAACCGCCAGAAGGCAGCCTTTGTGCAGGAGTATGATGGCGAGCAACTGGACGCCAGCCTGCTGATGCTGCCCATCGTGGGCTTTCTGCCTCCGGATGATGAACGGGTGCGCGGCACTATTGCCGCCATCGAGAGGGAACTGCTCGTGGATGGCTTTGTGCTGCGCTACCGATCCTCCGAATGCTCAGATGTGGACGGCCTGCCGCCGGGCGAGGGCGCCTTTCTTTTGTGCACATTCTGGCTGGCTGACAACTACGTGCTGATGGGGCGCAAGGGAGAGGCGCGGGCAGTGTTTGAGCGGCTGCTGGCGATCCGCAATGACCTGGGGCTGCTGGCCGAACAGTATGATCCACGGGCGAAACGCATGCTGGGCAATTTCCCCCAGGCCTTCTCACACGTGGGACTGGCAAACACAGCGCGCAATCTGACGGCAAAGAACGGTCCGACGCAGGAGCGCATGGGTGGCATGTGACGGAGCGGCCAGCCTGCTATTGATTGTCCCTGCCCTCGCAAGCGGTTCGTGGCGAAGCGGAAAAGACCAGTGCCTCTATGCAAGATCGCACTGGTAAGCGCGACATTGCTGCGCAGTCAGCATGCGCGGTTCAATCGAGCCGTGGAAAGGATTCGTTTGAGAGGCTGCTCGATGACAAGGTGTGCAATCATGGCGGCGACCATAGAGCCCAAAATGAGCAGCGGTCCGTTTTCGAGGTGCAGCTTATGATAGAGCAGGGTGTAAACGGGAAGATGTAAAAGATAGAGCGGGTAAGAGACGTTGCCCAGCCATGTGCAGAAGGGGCATAGCCATCGCGGCACCACCACGTGAGGAGCGGCGATCAAGGCCATGCATGAAAGCATCAGTGTGATTTGGCTGTGGGCGCCTAGATTGTCCTGGTTTACTCCGGTAAGCAGCCAAACTGCCAGCACCAATTTACATGGCGTGCCGGCATTGCTGCAGTTCAGGTAATACCAAAAACCCAGCACCCAAAAGACTGACATGAACCATATCTTTAATCCAAAGGCTGTGTGCATGTAGTGCCCTCCAAGCTTTGGTCCCAAGAATATCCAGCTGAGGTGTGCCGCTGCTAATATCACCAAGATCGGCAACATCAGGCGTTTGTTAACTGCCAGCAGCAACGGGGCTGCCATGTAACACCACCATTCGAGTCCAATGGTCCACAACGCCAAATTGCCGTCCAAGGTCCGGGTGACAACGCCATCGAGCATCAGTATTTGTCCGAAAATCTGGGACCCCGGGGGCCATTCAACGGATGCGTTTCCCATGGGCCCACTCGGGCGGTCTCCACACCACCAGCAGGTCAATAGAATCCCGGTCAGGTACAGAGGATAAATGCGCAAAAAACGGCGCCACAAATAGTTTCTTGGCGAGGAAACCAGGGAGTGGCAGATGGAAAAGCCTGAGATAAGCAAAAAGCCTACGACGGCAGCTTGACCGTTGAGATTTCCCACGATTCCGACCACCTTCCACGGATCAGAACTGGACCCAAAGTACATCTGGATGTGGTAGGCGGCCACGATCAAGGCGAGACAAAACCTGGTTACGGCGAGGACTTCCCAAATGTGCAATGAAGGTTGCTGTACTACCGGATCTGAAGCTGGGTGGAGAGGCCTGCGAAGGCTATGATTGGGTGACAAAGTCATTTGGAAAACTTAGACGTCGAAGGAAACTTGATCGTGACTCGGGGCACCGATTGATGGAGATGCTCCCGCCAAGCCCTTCACTCTACCCCCGTAAATGCCGGCCGTCCATGGGGTGAAACCCGTATTTCGTCGGACTGCCTCCTGCTCCCGTGCCGGCGAGGTCCTGACGGATACGTTTTCCTGACTGAGATCATCTTCAATGCTTCGTAGGGCGCTGGTTTGTCGCGCACAATCTCTGCGGGAAACCGGGTTCATGTTCTGTGCTGCAATGAAGCCGTAACCCCCTGAGCATGAACTCTCGCTCCTGCATCCCTTGTCCCAGGAGAAACGGGTGATTCATGCCCAGAATCGCCCCGGTAGTAGCCATAAGGGTGCGGGTTCAAGCAAGGTCTAGCGCAAACGCGCATCTGGGGCAGGGCGGACATCCCCACCACTATCGCTCCAGCTCACGCGATGATCTCCCGTACCACCTCGCCAGCCACATCGGTGAGCCGGTAGTCGCGGCCGAGCTGGCGCCAGGTGAGGTGCTCGTGATCGAGGCCCAGCAGGTGGAGGATGGTGGCGTGGAGATCGTGGAGGTGCACTCTTCCTGCGACGGGGCGATAGCCGAACTCGTCGGTCTCACCGTGCATGAGGCCGCCCTTCACGCCGCCGCCGGCCATCCAGGAGCAGAAGCTGTCGGGCTGGTGCTCGCGGCCGTGCTTCTCGATGGGTGAGGTGCCGCTGAGGTCCTGGCTCCAGGGGGTGCGGCCAAACTCGCCACTCCACACCACGAGGGTCTCATCGAGCAGGCCGCGTGATTTCAGATCGCGGATCAATCCGGCGCAGGGCTGGTCGGCGGCGGCGCAGCTCTTGGGCAGAGCGCTGCGGATGTCGCCATGGTGATCCCAGCCGTCGATGGTCACCTGCACGAAGCGCACGCCGGCCTCGCTGAGACGACGGGCGAGCAGGCAGGCGCGACCGTTTTTGTCCGTGGCCTTGCCCGCACCGATGCCGTAGAGCTTGCGGGTGGCCTCGGTTTCTTTGGAAAGGTCCACGAGCCCCGGCGCTGCGGTCTGCATGCGGAAGGCGGTTTCGAGGCTTTGGACCATGCCTTCGAGGCGAGCATCGGCGGCATCGCGCTCGAGCAGGCGGCGGTTCATGCGCTGGATGAAATCGAAACGGCGGCGTTGCGTGGCGTTATCCGTGGTGGCGTCGGTGAGAAAATCGATGGCAGGATCGCTTTCCTTGGCCGGAAGGATGACGGGCGTGCCCTGATGCGCGGCGGGCAGGAAGGAGGAGCCGTAGAGGCGGGTATCGATGCCGGGATGGATGGTAAGAAAACCGGGCAGGTTTTGATTCTCGGTGCCGAGGCCGTAGCTGATCCATGAGCCCATGGAGGGCCGGGCCTCAGCGGTGACACCGGTGTGGAACTGGAGCGCGGCAGGGCCGTGCTGGTTGTTGTCGGCCTGCACGGCGCGCAGCAGGCACAGCTCATCCGCGATGCCGGCCGTGTGCGGCAGGAGATCGGAGATGGTGACGCCTGATTGCCCGCGAGGCCGCACGGGGATGTCAGTGCCGAGCGCGAGGAGCTTGGCCGTGCTTGCGTGCTTGTCTTTCTCTGGCAGCGGCGCGGCGACACTGTGGCCGTGGTTTTTCTGAATGAGCGGCTTTGGATCAAAGAGGTCCATCTGCGAAGGACCGCCAGCCATGTGGAGGAAGATGACGCGCTTGGCCTTTGCCATCAGCCTGGGTGGTTGCGGGGCGAGCGGGTTCGCGGCACCGTGCAGCAGCCCATGCAGGGCCAGGGCGCCGAATCCGGCGCTGGAGTGGCGCAGCCATGCGCGGCGGGAAAGAGGTGGCAACGGGGCGTTCATGGCGGATTCAATTCAATAGCGAAGGAGAAACTCGTTGGTGCCAAACAAGGCGCGGGCAAGCTCAGTCCAGGCGGCGGGCTCAGCCGTACTGGGGCGGGCGTCGTTGAGGAAAGCGAGTGCGTCCGCCTGCTCCGACCCGGTGACCGGACGATTCAAAACACGCAGCCAAAGCCGCTCGAGGCGCGAGGTGTCGCTGCCAGCGGAGGCGAGCAGATCGCCCGAGAGATCGGCGGCGCGCTGGCGGATCAAGTCCGCATTGAGCAGATAGAGGGACTGCGTGGGCACGGTGGTCTCGTTGCGCTTGCCGGTGACCTGCGCGGGCTGGGGGAAGTCGAAGACATCACGCAGGCGTGCCGTGCCGGGCTGCGTGCCGGTACGGACGACGGGCAGGTAGAGCGTGCGCTCGTAGTTCTGTGACGAGCGCTCGGTTTTGATGGCGAACTGCGGGTGGTTGCTCTTGGGCGTGATGGGGAGTCCGCTGATGTTTTCGGGAAACTCCAGCGGCAGGCCCGGCCCGCCGGCAGGCGCAGCAAGCCGCCCGCTGGCTGCGAGCATCGCATCGCGGATGGACTCGGCGTCGAGCCGCTGGCGGTTCATGCGCCAGAGCAGGCGGTTTTCAGGATCGAGTTCCGAGGAGCGGGAGTTGTCGCCTGTCGTGGAAGCCATCCCGTAAGCACGACTGAGCGCGAGGAGGCGGATGAGCTTCTTTTGCGACCAGCCTTCCTTCACAAAGCGATGCGTGAGGTAATCGAGCAGCTCGGGATGGCTCGGCCGCTCGCCACGCGTGCCGAAGTAGTCCACGCTGCGCACCAGGCCCTCGCCGAAAAGTTTCTGCCACACGCGGTTCACCGCTACGCGGGCCGTGAGGGGATTGCGCGCGTCCGCGATCCAATCCGCCAGTTGCAGGCGACCGCTTTGCTTGGCGGGAATCTGCGGCTGGGGTCCCCACATGGCCACGCGCAGGAGTCCGCGTGGCATGGTGTCGCCCAGCGCATAAGGGTTGCCGCGGATGGTGAGGCGCATGTCGGCAGGCTCGGCCACATCGGCCACGGCGAGTGCCTGCGGCTTGCCCGGATCAAAGTACTCGGCGTGGGCGATGCGGAGTTCCAGCGCCGTGATCTGCGTGGCGAGATCCTCGCGCCGCTTCTTCGCCTCTGGAGCCTCGGTTTGGGCCTTGTCCTTCGCTGCGGATGCGAGTGGCTTCAATTCCGTCGCCAGCTTCTCCTTCTCCTGCCGCCAAGCCGCGAGGTGCTTCTGGTGTTCGGTGGCTGCCGCCCGGTCTTCGGGCATCTCCGGAAGCGCCACGCGATTCACATTGCTCCAGATGCCGTGCTGCGTTTTGAAGGTGGTCTTGGTGCTGCGGAACATGCCCGCGATCCCGTAGTAGTCCTGCTGGCCGATGGCGTCGAACTTGTGATCGTGGCAGCGCACGCAGCCCAGCGTCATGCCGAGGAAGGCGATGCCCACTTTGCTCACCTGATTGTCCACGAAATCATATTCCATTTTCAGCTTGTCGATCGCGTTGATGTCCACATCGCCGAGCACGATGAATCCGGTGGCGATGAGATTTCCACGGCGTTCCTGCGGCGATGCGGCAGGCAGCAGGTCACCGGCGATCTGCTCGCGGATGAAGCGGTCAAAAGGCTTGTCCGCACGGAAGGACTCCACCAGATAATCCCGGTAGCGCCACGCATGTTCGGCGAAGACTTTGCCCTCCGTGCCGATCTGCTCCGCGTAGCCCACGAGGTCCAGCCAATGCCGCGCCCAGCGCTCGCCATAGGCTTTGGAGTCGAGGAGGCGGTCAACGGCACGTTCGTGTGCGCGCGGTGATCGGTCCGCGACAAATGCGGCAATCTCCGCCTCCGTCGGCGGCAGCCCCGTGAGGTCAAACGTGACCCGCCGCAGCCAGGTGTGCGCATCCGCCGCCGCGCCGGGTTTGATGCCTGCGGACTCCAGTTTCGCGAGGAGAAAGGCATCCACCTCGTTCAGCGGCCAGGCATGGTCGCGCACGGGCGGCGGCGCGGCCTCACGCACCGGTTGGTAGGCCCAGTGGCGGTGGCCGGCCTCGATATCGACGCCCTTTTTCGTCATAACCACCGCCGACTCGCGCGGATCTGGCGCGCCCATCGCCACCCATTGTTCGAGAATCGCGATCTCACTGGCAGGCAGCTTCGCCTTTGGCGGCATTTCGAGATCGGGCGCGGCATAGCGCACCGCCTTGATGAGCTTGCTTTTCGCCACTGCGCCAGGGACGAGCGCCGGACCGCTCTCCCCACCCTTCTGCCATCCCGAGCGCGAGTCCAGCGTCAGCCCTCCCTTGATCTTGCCCGCGTGCGAGTGGCATTCGTAGCAGCGCTGCCGCAAGATCGGCTCCACCTGGTCGCGAAAGACGTCCGCAGCGAAGGCGCTCATCGCGCTCAGAAAAAGCGCGGCAAGCCCGAGGCACCGAGGATGAAAGGAGGGACGCATGAGCAATAACTACGCCCTCGCCCGGGTTTTTCTTCGTCTCGGCAGACAACTAACTTCAAAGAGGCGCGCTTCCGCCAGATGCGCGTCCTCGAGTTCACCGACCAGCACGGCCATCCATACCGCCTGCCCCGGTGCTCCGGTCCGGCTGTAATCGCCCGCGCTGGTCCGTTCCGTGCTGCAAGAACACGCCGCCGTGCTTCGTTGCCGTAATCCCCCCCCTTTTTCCCTCATGAATCGTCGTCGTTTCCTTCTTAGTTCTCTCGGCACCACGCTGGCGTTGCCGGGGCTGCCATCGCTGATGGCCCAGTCCGTCGGAGGCAACTCTTCCGTGCAAGCGGCGAAGGGCGCGGGCATCGGGGCGCGGCGCTTTGTGGCGATCGGCAACCTGCTGGGATACCAGACGAAGCAGCTTTTCCCCACGATCAAGGGCGGCGACTACGAAAAGACCACGCTGCTGGAGCCGCTGTGGGAGAATCGCAAGCACATGACCGTGTATCGCGGGCTGGATCATGGTGTGAAGGGCGGGCACTTCGCGGTGCATTCGTTCCTCTCCGGCGTGCTGCAATCCGAGGCGCAGAACCGGCCGCAAGGGAATGTGACCATCGACCAGTACATGGCGGACGAGATTGGTTTTCAGACGCGGTTCCCATCGCTCGCTGTCGGATCGGAAGGCGGCATTCACGGGGGCTGCCAGATCGCCTGGACCAAATCGGGCGTGCGCGTGCCGCCGGTCACGAATCCAGCGGAACTGTTTGAGAAACTCTTCGTCAGCGATTCGCCGGATCGTCAGGCGCGGCGCGTGCAGGAGAATCACGTGCAAGGCTCCATTCTCGACTCTGTGATGGACGAGGCGAACCGCCTCTCCAAGCGGGTGAACAAGGAGGACAAGGACAAGCTCGACGAGTACCTCACCTCCGTGCGCGATGTGGAGAAGCGCCTGGAACTGCGCGAGCGCTGGACCAGCCAGCCGAAGCCCAAGGCCCCGTTTGACAAGCCGGCGAACCACAACGCCGTGGAAGACCTGCCCATGCTGTATGACCTCATCGCGCTGGCCTTGCAGACGGACAGCACGCGCATCGCCACGCTGGAGATCGGCGGCGATTTCATGCCGCAGCACCTCGGCATCAAGAAGGACTGGCACGGCCTTTCGCACCATGGCAACGACCCGGAGGCCATCGCGAACCTGATCACGCTGGAGTCGTATCAGATCGACCACTTCGGCAAGTTCGTCGCCAAGCTGGCGAAGATGAACGACGGCGACCGCACCCTGCTCGACTCCACCACTGTTCTCTTCGGCAGCGGCATGGGCGATGGCAACACCCACAAAAATTCCGACCTGCCCATCATCCTCGCCGGCGGCGGCTACCAGCACGGCGAGTTCCGTGAAGTGCCGAACACCGGCATCAGCAAGGTGCGCCTGTGCAACCTGTTCGTCGACATCGCGCAGAAGATGGGCGTGGAGATTGATTCGTTCGGGAACAGCACAGGCCGCTTCGCGTGATGGGATGGGCGGCCCAAAGGAGCGCGGACATTCGCTACGCGGCTGCGCAGCCTGTCCGCATTTCAAAAAACCGGCGGTGCAGCCGCCAAACCGGCCTCACGGCGCTGGGAATGATGAAGCGCTTTTTCTTCGGCAGAGCCCATTGCGGACAAGAGTGTCCGCGCTCCTATTGCTTCACCGCTGACCAAGCGCCTATTTTTAGCTCTTTTCTTTCTCAATGGGTATGATTCGTCACGCAGATGCGTTCGCCGTCATGTCGGCGCTGATTTTAATGTCGTCGGTTCAGGCCGAAGAAAAGGCCCAGCCCGCGCCGCCGAAGGAACCTGCAGCGAAGCCGCAGACCGCCAAAGCAGAGCCTGCAAAGGCATCACCAGCCAAAGGAGAGCCATCCACCAAGCCGCAGACCGCCAAAGCAGAGCCCGCCAAAGCGCCACCCGCCAAACCGGAGCCACCGAAGCCGCAGCTCCCGAAGATCTCCACGACGCAGCCCGCGCCGAAGCTCGTGCACCAGTTCCTCGACCAGTACTGTGCCGAGTGCCACGACTCCGATGTCCAGAAGGGCGACCGCAGCTTCGAGAAGTTCGCGCTGCCGCTGAAGACCGTCAACGACCTAACCGCTGCGCGCGACATCATTGACCAGCTCACGCTGAAGGAGATGCCGCCGAAGAAGGCGGACCAGCCCCGGTCCGAGGAACGGCTCGCCATGATCCGGGCCTTGCGCGACGGCAGCGCATCAGCCTTCCGCAAGCTCGAAAGCACCGGCTCGCGCACCGTCATGCGCCGCCTCTCCAGCCGCGAGTATGAGAACACGCTCGCCGTGTTGTTCGGCCGCCGGGTGGACACGCTGGGGCTCACGGCCGACTTCCCCAAGGAGAAAACCACCGATCACATGGACACCATCGGCAAGGGACTGGTCACCTCCGGCTTCCTGGTGGACCAGTACTTCCAGTCTGCCAACCGCCTCGTCGAGGCCCGTCTTGGCAAGCCGCAAATGGAGCCGAAGGAGTGGCACTTTGACCACCACTTCGTCCAGTACGAGGAGCTGCAAGGGCCGCACAAGGACGCCTTCAACTTCCGCTACCTCAACCTCTATGAGCAGCCTAACACCGACACGCGACAAGGCGGCTACGGCCACATCGAGGACTTCCTGCAGGGCGTGCCAGTCGCCGGCATGTATGACCTCGAAGCCGAGGCGCAGGCCCTGCATCGTGATACGCATTACGACGCCAAAATCTTCGGCATCGACTTCTCCGAGCCCTTTATTCTCGGCGTCGTGCCCGGCGACATCACCAAGGGCCACATCCATTACCCGCAGCCCATCGAACCGCTGCTGGCCAGCAGCGTCGTGCCGGACGACAAGCCGACGGTGCTCAAGTTCCGCGTGTGGCTGGAGGCCGGGCAGACACCGCGCTTCATCTTCCCCAACGGCCCGTATGAATCGCGCGCCTCGGTCATCACGGTGAATCAGCGCTACAAGAGCGAGTTCAAGGATCAGGTGACCAGGCTCGACGTGAGCCGCACCACCTTGCTGCGCGAAGGCAAGCTCCCGCACATCCGCATCAGCGACATCAAGATCAACGGCCCCGTGCCGGAGAAAGGCGGCAGCGTCGAGGAGATCGCCGTGTTCGGCCAAGGCGGCTTCCAGGCGGAGCACGCGTTTGATCAGTTGAACGCCTTCGCCGCCAAGGCCTACCGGCGTCCGCTCACGGAGGCGGACCGCACGCCCATCCGCGCCCTGTATCACAAGCGCATCGCCGAGCAGGTCGCGCCGCGTCAGGCCGCGCTCGACGCGCTGAAACTGATCCTGTGCTCGCCCTCCTTCCTCTATCTCAGCGAGATCACCGAGGAATCCGCAAAGGCCCTGCAGCCCTACGATCTCGCCACCCGCCTCTCCTTCGCCCTCTGGGCCGCGCCGCCGGATGCCACGCTGCTCGCCGCGGCGAAGTCGGGCAAGCTCACGCAGGACGCCGAACTCAAGAAGCAGATCCAGCGCCTGCTGGCCGATGAGCGCCTCAGCGGCTTCATCAACGGCTTCCTCGACAGCTGGCTGAACCTGCGCGACCTCGGCTCCCAGCCGCCGCCGCGCGAGACGAACCGTGCCTACTATGCCGAGGACCTGCCCGCGTCGATGAAGACCGAGGCCCGGCTGTTTTTCAGCGACCTGCTGACGAACAACGGCTCTGTCTCACAGTTCATCAATGCCGATCACACTTTTGTGGACAAGAAGCTGGCGAAGCTCTACGACCTGCCCGGGCAGGACACCCTGCGGCTCGCCGATGGCTTCAAAAGGGTCAGCCTGGCGGGCAACAACCATCGCGGCGGCCTGCTCGGCATGGCCGCCGTGCTCACCGTCAGCGCCAACGGCGTCGAGACCTCGCCCGTCACGCGTGGCGTCTGGGTGGCGGAGAACATCCTCGGCACGCCGCCGCCACCGCCGCCGGATGTCGTGCCCGCCATTGACACCGATACCACTGGCACCAAGACGATCCGCGACCGCCTGGCCAAGCACCGTGCCGATCCCGTCTGCGCCGAGTGCCATCGGAAGATCGACCCGCTCGGTTTCAGCCTGGAAAGTTTTGATCCTGTCGGCCGCTGGCGCGTGAACTATCCCAAGCCCAGGGACGCCAAGGCACCCGCGGCCAAGATTGATCCGTCCGGTGAGCTTTCCTCCGGCGACACCTACCAGGACTTCGCCAGCTTCCGGAAGCTCATCAGCGACACCCGCGAAGAGCTCTTCACCCGCCACCTCATCCGCCAGCTCCTCGCCTACAGCACTGGCCGCAAAATGGAATTCGCCGACAGCTTCGTCATCGACGACCTCCACGAGAAGCTGAAAAAACAGGGCCTGGGCCTGCGCACCCTCATCACCGAGTGCCTCATGAGCGAGATCTTCCGGTCGCGGTGAGTTCCGCCATTTTGTCGGCATGAGCATGGTGCTGGAGACACAGTAAGCGGCGAGCCGCCTGGATGAGCGTGACCAGAAAAGATGCCGGGCAAACTGTAGTTGCCGCGCTCGCTCCGGGAATAGCTTCATTTTCCTCTGCCCTCTGCCGGTTCTTGAGAATCAAGCGCCACTTCAGAAGGCGCGGTGACATTATCCCGAACACCGCGATTGATCGGACCCATCTTCCGCAGATCCCGGCCCGATGCGGCCCGGCGGCTGCGGGCTCGGTATTATAAAATACAGGCCCGCAGCACGCCGAACCGCCTGTGTCTCGGGCTTTGCTGGAACCGGGCTCCCGCTGAATCGCTGTATCCGGGATTATGGTAAAACAGTCATGCCTTTTGGCGGGTTGGCGATCGTCCGGCGGGCGAAGCGCATGGCTCATCACGCGGAGCGTGATGGCTACTTTGCGGACGGCTGCTTGGTGCGGAGAAGACGGCAGCCTTGTGTTGCCGTCCTAACTTTTCGCCAGCTTGAGCAGCCGCTCGCCGGCCCGATGCAAGGTCTCCTCCTTTTTCGCGAAATGGAAGCGGATCAGGTGATGCACGGGTTCGCGGAAAAAACTGGAGCCGGGTACGCCGGTGACGCCGATCTCTTTGGTCAGCCATTCCGCTGCCTGATGGTCATGGGCGAAGCCGAGCGAGGAGATGTCCACCATGACGTAGTAAGCGCCCTGAGGGGTGGTGAAGGGCAGGCCGGTCTGTTGCAGGTAGCTGAGGAAGACATCGCGCTTGGCGGTGTAGCTGGCGAGCAGTTCGTCGTAGTAGGCAGGCGGGAGTTCGAGGCCGGTGACGGCTGCTTCCTGCAAGGGCGCGGCGGCGCCGACGGTGAGGAAGTCGTGCACTTTGCGGGCCTCCTGGATGATGGCGGGTGCGGCCATGATGTAACCCAAACGCCAGCCGGTAATGGAATAAGTTTTGGAGAGCGAGTTGCAGGTGATGGTGCGCTCAAACATGCCGGGCAGGGTGGCGAAGCGGATGTGCTCGTGCGGCGGATAGACGATGTGTTCGTAGACCTCGTCGGTGATGACAAAGGTGTCGTGCTCTTCGGCGAGGTGGCCGATCTCCATGAGTTCGGCGCGGGTGAATACCTTGCCGGAGGGGTTCGAGGGATTGCAGAGAATGATGGCCTTGGGCTTCTGGGCGAAGGCGGCGGCGAGCACTGCCGGGTCGTAGCCGAACCCGGGCGGATGCAGGGGCACGTAGATGGGCACGGCACCGGAGAGGACGGCATCGGCGGTGTAGTTTTCGTAAAACGGCGAGAAGATGATGACCTTGTCCCCGGGATTGCAGGCGGTCATCATGGCGGCCATCATGGCTTCGGTGCTGCCGCAGGTGACGACGAGGTGCTGATCGGGATCGATGCCCAGCCCAGTGTCGCGATTGATCTTGGCCGCCAGCGCCTGGCGGAACCGGGGGGCTCCCCAGGTGACGGCGTACTGATGAAAGGGTCCGCGCGTGGCGCGCTCCAGGGCCGCCAGCAGGAGTTCGGGCGGATCGAAGTCGGGGAATCCCTGGGCGAGATTAATGGAGCCATGCTGGTTCGCCAGCCGGGTCATGGCGCGGATGACGGATTCGCTGAAGGAAGCAAGGCGGAAGGCGGGCTGGGGCATGACCGGATAGTTTGTTGGGAAGGGCGTTCTTGCCAGCAAAAACCGGCTGCGGGGCACACTGACAAATCCGTGGTATAGAGTACAATTCTGGCGCGCCTTTCAAGCTGTGGCCGCGTTGCTCGCTCGTTGGCTATCGTCCAATAGCCGCCTCGCTCGCGCCTTGCCACAGCCTGTAATCCATCGCCTGCCTTTGCACCCTATACCACGGACCTGTCAGTACTTGTCAAAATCGTTCTCCCCATGGCGGGGCGAATGGCGTATGGTTGGCTGTGCTCATGCGATTTAACCGTTCCCTCTGCCTTTTGCTCCTGGCGTTCCCAGGCTCCCTGGCCCTGCATGGCTATGAGGCGGCGAGCGAGATCAGGGGGTTCGTGGAAGTGCAGGTGGCGGCAGGCCAGTCCGCTCCGATTGCTCCGCTGTTCACCCCGGCTGCCACGGCGGGGGGGCGCGTCAAGAGCGTGACCAATGAAGGCACGGTGGTCCTGACGCTGGGTGGCGATGTCACGGATGCGGCCACCTCTTGGTGGAATCCCACCTCCGGCAAGGCGCTGGGCACGGGGCTGTTTGGCACCCTTGATACAGTCACTGGAACCCTGGCCTATGCCACGCAGTTTGGCGGCACACCGCGCACGGGCCTTGCCAAGGCCTCGCTGCTGCAAGTGGGCGATGCGGTGAAACTGACGCCGTTCTGGCTGGTGGATGAATTCCTGGGAGCGGCGGGCTCATTGCCTCCCCACAGTTTGTTTCCCTTCACCACCGCCACGAGCCAGGCGCAGGCGGACCAGTTCAGCTTTGATACGTTGCAAGCCTGGGCCAACGACGATGGCACGAATACGTTCTGGGCGATGGCTGGCAGCATGCCGCCGGACGAATTGGGGAATGTGGCGATGACCAGCCCAAAGGATGGGGTGACCTTCCTGCGCAACGCCGGCAGTGCGGGGCCGGTGACCATGACTTTCAAGGGGTCCGCCGCGACGGGCAGTGTGATGTTCAACATCGTGCCGGGCGACTGGCAGCACAGCGGCCTGTTCCGCACCGATGGCGCGGCATTTACCCTTGCGACCGCTGCCAACACGGCCGCCGGACTTCTGACGAACAATCCGGCGACCGGTCTGGTGGGCGCTACGACGCCGGACAAGGCCGACCACCTGGGCATCTGGGTGGAAGCGCTGCAAACGTGGGACTGGGTGTATTACAACACGACCTTGCGGCGCTGGATCTCGATCGGCAACGTCACGACCAATCCCGCCACCACGGTCATCCCGGCGTCGAGCATCGCCTTCGTGGACCGGCCGCTGACCCTGGCCGCAGGCAAGGTCAAGATGCCGGCGCTGAGCAACGCTGTTTCCACTTCCACTGCGGCGCTGCCGATCATTGACCGCAATCATAACAATCTGCCGGACTTCTGGGAGGCGCTGTATGCCCCGGCCAAAATGAACTCCGGTGATGACCTCGATTTCGACGGGTTCACGGCTCTGCAGGAATATCTGCTGGGGGGCAATCCGCAGACCTTTGATCATCCCGCCATGCCGGTGATTGACTTCGTAACGCTAGGGGCGGCCAAGCAGGTGTCGATCAGCGTGCAGACGGCACCTTGGTGCCATTATAGGGTGGAGACCAGGCGCGGCGACGAGACGGCCTGGCGGCGCGTGCCGGTAAGCGCGGGGGTGACGGAATTCGATGGTGATGGCACGGTGAAGACCTTGTACGATCCCTACACTTTCGTGGACCGCATGCCGCATTTTTACCGCGTCGTGGGCATGCCTCCGACCGATACGGATGGAGACGGGGTCAGCGACTATGAGGAGATCAATATTTACCACACCAATCCGCTGGTGCGTGACACCGACGGGGATGGGGTTTCGGATCGCAACGAGATCCTGGCGGGAACAAATCCCCTGGACTACTACAACGGCCAGCTTCCGGTGCTCACCACCGTGGCGGGCAACGGCCAGTATCAGCAACCCGGAGGCTGGCTGCCGGCAAGCATCGGGGTGAGCGTGCGCACCACCACGAATGCAGTGAGGGCCAATGCCCCGGTGACGTTTGTCATGACGCGCGGCAAGGGCTTGTTCGCTGCCACTCCTGGCGGCAGCGGCAGCGCCATTTTCAAGACGCGGGCAGACGCCACGGGCACAGCCACGGCGTTCCTGCAACTTGATGCGGGCTCGACTCCGCTCGTGGCAGTTCAAGGGATGTGCCTGGTGAAGGTGAACGGCCAGGTGCAGGCGACCTCGTTCATCGCCTATCCCACTCCCTACCTGAGCGTGCCGGTCACCGGATTGCAGGGCTGGTACAGTGCCGGAAAAAATGTGACCGCCGCCCCAGGCTCCACCTTGGTGAACTCGTGGTTGCATACCGACGGTTCGGCGGGTGCGACTGGCACGGCCACCACGCGTCCCACGGCGGTGATGTACAATGGGCGGCCCTGGATCAGCTTCAATGGTTCCCAGAAGCTCGACATGGGCACAGGCAGCTATGGCGACACCTTCAGCGCCTACTTTGTCGCTGAACCCACGGCCACGCGCACGGCACCCGCACCGAGCATCGCCTATGCCTCAAGGCTCGCCGGGCTCAGCGGGCAGCGTTATCTGCTGGGCTCGGATGCGACGGGCAGCAACCCGTATGTGGTTGTCCCACCGAAGCCTCCGGCCTCGCGCTACTTCTCGATCTGGCACCAGGTGTACTTCAACGGTAATCCGACGCGGCAGTACAACGTGCCGGACCTGCCCTCTGGCGTGGATCCCAGCCTCCCGGTTGCGCAGCAGCCCTTGTATCGAGGTGACAATACTGTCGGCTATCGCAATTACCCTGCCCCCGCGGGCCCGCATACGAGCAAATCCGTGGCCGCCCACCAAACCGATTTTGATACCGCCCTGGCCGCCTACTGGGTCAATTTCAACACCAACAGCGCTGTCTATACCGGCGCTTACTCGACCACTTTCTTTGGCGCGATCTACACCGAGGAGGACTACTATCGGGTGGACGCGGGCTCGTGGAAAGGCACGGGAGGCACCATCACCTTCGCCTCCGCCAACCTGGCTACGGTGGGTTTCGGCCTGTCCGTGGGCTCCAACTCCATGGGGACGTTCGAATCGCACTACAACTACTACCCTGGCACGAGCGCCGCAGCCGCCACCGGGGCCTACATTCTGGGCGAGGCCGAAGTCAGCTCGCGCCTGCCTTCTCTCCGGCTGGCGGGTGGTTCGACGGTCACGGGAGCGGCCTCCAGCGCAAGCTCCGTGGCCAACCCACGCTATATCGGCGGCTACGGCGGTGCCGGCAGTGGTTTCGTGGGCCGGCTGGGCGATCTCCTGCTTTATGATCACGTGCTTTCCACCGCGGATCGCGAACAACTTGAGGACTATCTCACGGCCGCCTATCGCACCAACAACGTGGACCGTGACAAGGACTCTCTGCCAGATTGGTGGGAGCGGGCTTGGTTTGGCAGTCGCAATGCAGTGGGAGGCGGCCCGAACGATGACCCCGATGGCGATGGTCTCACCAACCTTCAGGAGTATAGGCTGGGCACCAACCCGCTGGCCTATGACACTGACGGCGATGGCATTGACGATGGCAGCGAGGTCAAGGCGAAGACCAGCCCGCTCGCTGGCGACACCGATGGCGACCTGATTCCTGACTGGGCGGACTACCAGGCGACGAACCCCGCGAATGGGAGGCTGGCCTCCAGCACTCCAGGCATCTCGATGGGCATGGCTTTTCTCCTGGCTCATGACGCCGACTACACGGACAGCACCGGCAGAGGATTCAGTGACGTCCAGGAGGCCATTAACACGTTTTAGCCTCAACCCACTAGCGTGGTGAGGGCGGCCTCACCATGCCGAGGATCACGGCTTCCAGTTCCTTCACGCCGAAAGGTTTGGCAAGAAAGGTGCTGGCCCCGGCCGCCAGACAGCGGTCCCTGTCTCCAGGCCCGCCCAGGCCGGACAAACTGATGACCGGCACGGTCGCAACATTCGGATTACTGGACTTGCGGATATGGCCAGTGGCTTCGAGCCCATCCATCCCCGGCATCTGCACATCCATGATCACAAGATCAGGCTGCAAGGCCTCAGCCATATCCACCGCTTCACGTCCGCTGGCGGCGGTGCGCACGTCAAACCCCTGATGAGACAGGTAGTCACTGAGGATGGCAACAAGCGCCACCTGGTCGTCCACTAGAAGAATCAAGGGGGCGGCAGCCACAGCCGTAGTCGGCAGGCACTCCTGGGGAGACAAGGGTGGCGGGACGGTCTCCAGCGGTGCCATCTTCAAGGGCAGGCTGACAGACAAACAGACCCCGCCGTCCGGTGTTTCCCGGGCGGCAAACACGCCACCATGCAAATGAACGAGCTGTTGCAACAGAGTCAGCCCGGCCGGCCGGCCCTGCCCTGCCCGTTTCAAAGCGTCACCGGCAGTACCTGCATCGCACTGGGCAATGTCCGGCAGGCCTACAGCAGCGCCGGGGGGACTGCTGACGACCTGGATCAACAGACAGCCAGGGTCTGCGCTCTCGCTGACAAAAACCCTGACCTGGCCTTCCGCCGGTGCGGCACAGATGCCGCCAATGAGGAGGTGGACGATCATCTGCCTGAGCCTTCTGGCATCCCCCATCACTGCCCCCCCCTCGGGGCTGATTTCACTGCTGAGCTGGATCGACCGCGCGCGCGCGAGTTCACGGGCGACCGCAAGCGCGCGCTCAACCAGGTCATCGAGAGGGCAGGCTGTCGGGATCAATTGCAGCGGGCCGGTGGCGAGCCTGCTCAGATCGACCATGTCTGCGATCAGGTCGATCTGTCTTTCGACGCCTTCCTTGATCGCCAGCAAGGAACGCATCTGGGCCTGGCTCACGGAACCATAGACGCCATCGTGCAGAGCCTCGGAAATGGCCAGGATGCTGGTCAGCGGAGTGCGCAGTTCGTGCCCCATGTGTGCAAGGAACACATCCCCTTCACTAACAGTCGACAGAATGGTCTCACAGTGGTCTTTCATTGGAAAATATATGGCCTTTGCTAAAGCAGGAGCTGGCGTGCTCCAGGGATTTCATGAGATCAGATTATTGCACCTGAAGGATGCCCGGCGAAACGACTCCGCAGATCTTTGGGCCACTCTGAATGAATTTTCATCTCCCTGAACATGCCAGTCAGGGTGTATAATGCATGCATTCCATAATTATTCCACCACTTCAACTTGTGACAGAGAAGCCATCAATGCTCCCGGCAAATCAATCGCCAGCCCCACCCTTCCCCGGCGGACAAATTCTTCTGGTGGAGGATACCGACGCCTACCGGCAGGTGGCGGTGGCAGCGCTGAGCTTGTACCTGCCCGGATACGAGATCATCGAAGCCTCCACGGTGGAAGCCGCCGCAGCCGCTTTGCGCTCCCAGCCCATAAGGGTGGTGGTCAGTGACATGATGCTCCCAGACGGATCAGCGATTGACCTGATTGAAAGATCACGAGATTCCCTTCGTCAGGGAGTCAATATTATTGTCTTCAGCAATCATTCACGCGAGGATATGCTGCCCGTGCTGGAGCGTTCCGGCGTTCACAGTTTTATAGAGAAGGCACGCGGCCTCAAAGTGCTTGCCCAGGCAGTCCAGGCGGCGATACACTCCGAACTTCATGCGTGACCACCCAACCAATGAACCCTTGGAGAATTCCCGCCCGGGGCGGACGAGTTCCAGGCAGCAGGCGCGGTCTCCGATCACAATCTGACACCGCTGCCGCATGGAGGTCCTGACCACAGATTCGCAAGTATTGTTGGAGCGCGAAGAGCGGCTCCTCAGTATTTTGAACTGCATCAACGATGCCCTGTTCATCGTGGACGCCGAAACAGGGGGTGTACTGGATGTCAACGAGCGGGCGAGTGAAATGTACGGCTATGCGGCGAATGACCTGAAAAAGCTGCCTCCGGCTCAGCTCAGTGTGGATGTGCCTCCCTATACCGAGGAGGATATGCTGCGTTGGATCCACAGGGCCAACACCGAGGGGCCGCAACTGTTTGAATGGCAGGCACGCCACCGCCAGGGACACATTTTCTGGGTGGAAGTCAACATGCGCCAAGCCACCATCATGGGTGATGCCCGGCTGGTGGTGACTGTCCGCGACATCTCCAAGCGCAAGCGTTCCGAGAACGAACTGCGCAGGAGCGAGGAACGTTTCCACGCCGTCGTGGGCAATCCCCGTGATCCGGTGTACTGCCTGAACCTGCCCGCGTTGACATACGACTATGTGAGCCCTGCGGTGGAGCATGTGCTCGGCTTCAGCGTGGACGAATGCATCGCCGGCGGCATGCGTTTCCTGGTATCAAGAATTCATCCTGACGACCAGCCGCAGCGCCAGGAGCAGATGGAGAAGCTTCTGCATCACCCCGTGGATGAGGGATTTGAACCCGCCCTCGAATTTCGTTTCCTGCACAAGACCCGCGGCTATCGCTGGATTAGTGAAAGCCGTTCGGTGGTCAGGGACGCGGAGGGCAAGGCGGTGGCCATCATCGGCAATCTGTGTGACATCACTTCACGCCGCGAACAGGAGGAAGCGCTGCAGCAAGCGCATGCCGCGCTGTTGTTTCATCTCGAAAACACCACCCTGGGCCTGGTGGAATGCGACACCCAGCTCAACGTACGGCGCTGGTCGCAGCAAGCGGAAAAAATTTTTGGCTGGAAAGCTGAAGAAGTCACCGGGTTGCGCCCGTTTGATTGGAGCTTTATTCATCCGGATGACATCCCGATGGTGGAAGCGGCGCTGCACCGCCTGCTGGACCGGTCCGAATCACGCAACAGCTGCGTCAATCGCAATCTAAGCCGCGACGGCAGGGTGATTGTCTGCGAGTGGCATAATTCTGCACTCACCAACGAGCAGGGAGAGATCCAGTCGATTCTGTGCCTGGCCACGGACGTGACGCTGGAGAGAAAGGTCGAGGAAGCGCTGAGGGCGATGGCGCAGGGCCTCACCGCCGCCAGCGGCGAAGCCTTTTTCCAGAGCCTGTGCCTGCACCTCGCAAGGATCCTGGAAGCCACCCATGCACAGGTGGCCATGCTGATTCCCGAGCCTGGCAGATGCGTGCAAACCCTGGGCTGCTGTGCCGACGGCAAGGTGCGGGAGAACTTCGTTTACTCGCTGGCAGGCACCCCCGGCTATGACGTTTCTGGCGGCGAAACCTGCCACTACGACCATAATGTGCAGGCACACTTCCCAGAGGATTCCCAGCTCAGCCAGGCTGGTGCAGTGAGCTACATGGGCATCCCGTTGCGCGCTTCGGACGGCAGGGTCATGGGCGTCATGGCCGCCTTCAGCAGCAATGTCATGGACACGCGGGAGCGCCTGCAAGCCATCTTCCAGATTTTTGCCGCACGGGCTGCGGCGGAGATGGAAAGGCAGCAGGCCGAGAACGCCCTGCGCAAGAGCGAGGAGCGCTATGCCCTGGCTGCCAGCGGATCCACGGGCGGGGTCTGGGACTGGGACATCGCCTCGGGTGGGGTGTACTACTCGCCGCGTTTCCGGGATTTGCTCGGCTATGCGGGGGATGAGTTTCCCAACTCCTTCACCGCCTGGGAGCAAAAAATTCATCCGGACGATCTGCCGCGGGTTCGTGAAGCCCTCGAGGGTCACCTCACGCGGCGGGCGCCTTACCGCGTGGACTATCGCATCAAGTCGCGGTCAGGCGAATACCGCTGGTTCGAAACCAGTGGCCAGGCTCTGTGGAGCGAGTCAGGCGAACCGCTGCGCATGGCAGGATCGAGCCTGGACATTCATCAGCGCAAGCACACGGAGGAACGCGTGCAGCGACTGAACCGCCTCTATGCCGTGGGCAGCAGCATCAATGAAGCCATCGCCCGTGTGCGCAATCCGCAGCAATTGTATGAAGCGGCCGCGCACATCGCCGTCGAGGAAGGCCTGGCGCGCATGGCCTGGGTGGGGTTGCTTGAGCCGGGAACCTCGCATCTCAAGCCCATGGCCTGCGCGGGCTTTGACAGGGGCTACGTTCGGTCTGTCACCATTTCAGCCATCGATGTGGTCAAAGGAAAAGGCCCGGCCGGGCGTGCCTTCCGCACCGGCGTTCATGCCGTCTCCAACGACATTGAAAACGACGACACCTTTCTGTCCAAGGCCCTGGCCCTGGAGCGCGGTTTTCTGTCCTGTGCCGCCTTCCCGCTGAAGCCAGGCGGCACGACCACGGGGGTGCTGATCATCTATGCGGGCGAACGCAATTACTTCGAAGAGGAAGAAGTTCGTGTTCTCAACGCTCTGGCTGAAAACCTCTCATTTGCGGCAGGAACCGCCCACAAAGAACAGGAGCGCCAGGAGGCAGTGGAGGCGCTGGTGGAAAAGGAGAGGATGATCTCGACCTTGCTCAGCAACCTGCCCGGGGGTGCCGCCTACCGGGCACGCAACGATGATGCCTGGTCGCTGGACTTCGTCAGCCAGGGATGGCGTGAGGTGACTGGATACGAGCCATCCGCCTTCGCGGGCGATGCGCCCATGAACTTCCGCAGCCTGATGCATCCCGATGATGCGAAAGAGGTGCGCAAGGAAGTGAATGAAGCGCTCGCACGCCGCAAATCCTTCGAATTCACCTACCGGATCCGGGCGGCGAACGGCACGGAAAAGTGGATCTGGGAGCGCGGCCAGGGCATCTTCGCGGAAAACGGCAGAGTGCAGTGTCTCGAAGGTTTTGTCACGGACGTGACCGAGAAAAAGCGCATGGAATTGGAATTCCTGCGTGCACAGCGCATGGAAAGCCTGGGCACGCTCGCAGGCGGCATCGCCCACGATCTGAACAATGTGCTGACCCCCATTCTCATGTCGCTGAGCATGCTGCGCCTGAGGCTTTCGCAGCCGCGCGATCTGGCCCTGCTCACGACCCTGGAGAGCAGCGCCAACCGCGGGGCGGACATGGTGAAGCAAATCATCAGTTTTGCCCGCGGCGTGGAAGGTCGCAGCCTGCTGCTGCGACCCAAGGATGTGGTCCAGGAGATCGAGCACCTGATTGTGGAGACTTTCCCCAAGTCCATCGACTTCAGCGTCACCTATGCGCCTGACGTCGCCAATCTTGAAGGCGATCCCACCCAACTTCACCAAGTGCTGCTCAACCTCTGTCTGAATGCCCGTGATGCCATGCCAGACGGCGGCAGGCTGGACATCTGCGTGAGCAACGTGATGATTGATGAACCGTTCACGATCCTGAACCCAGAGGCCAAGCCCGGCCCCCACGTCCTCTTTGAAGTGCGCGACACCGGCTCTGGCATTCCCCAGGAATTGCTCGACCGCATCTTCGACCCCTTTTTCACGACCAAAGAAGTGGGCAAAGGCACAGGACTGGGGCTCTCCACCACGCTGGGCATCGTCCGGTCTCATCGCGGATTCACCCAATTGTCGAGCGAGGTGGGCAAAGGCACAATCTTCCACATCTATATCCCGGCCAGCACCTCTGTTACCAACTCCGATGCGAGCGTCGTTGATCCCATACGCCAGTATGGCAATGGCGAACTGATCATGGTCGTGGACGATGAGATTTCCATTCTCACGGCCACCACGCATACTCTGGAAGCCTTTGGCTACCGGATCGCCACCGCTCGCGACGGCTCGGACGCCATCGCCCAGTTCTTGAAGCTGGAGGAGAGGCCTGCAGTGGTGATTACCGACATGATGATGCCCGTGATGGATGGCCCGTCAATGATCCAGGCTTTGCTCAATATCCAGCCGGGGCTGCCGATCATTGCCACGAGCGGCCTCAACAATCACCTCAGCACCCAGGCCGTGCATATGGGAGTGAAGCATTTCCTGCTCAAGCCCTATGACTTCGAAAACTTGCTGAGCATCTTGCACGAACTGCTGCATGGGGAGAAGAGTGAAAACGGATGAGTTGCAACGCCTCCAGGCGGGCCCAGGACAGTCCCCTGTCACCACGCGCCTTTCCTAATTTCCATAATTTTGGCATTGAATCGTGGCACCACCAATACTGGACCATTTTGTCATTTTTTCTTCGTCGCAAATACCGCGAATGGATGTAATCAGATGCCGCCTTCGCCCCCTGTCTCCGGGGGATTGCCGAAGATTCCATCTGTTTTACCCATGACCGATCTACGATTGCCTCTGCTTGCCGTACTCTGCGCGGTTTCCGTTGCGTGCGAAAGCTCTCCCAAGAAGTATGTCTGGGATGGCAGGAACTCCACGATCGCAAGCTCTGGGCGATTGATTTACGGGGTGAAGACCACCGCCTATACCCATTCAGAAGCCGATCATCTGCCGTACGGTGTCAAAAGCGCCATCGGCAGCGATCTAAAGTACGGGAACGTGCGCAGTGCCGCAGCGGACTGGTCGGTCTATCCGGTGGGCACGGTGTTCAAGGTCCAGGGCGAGCCTTATTTGTACCAAGTGGACGACTATGGTTCAGCACTGGTGGGCACGCGCACGATTGATCTGTACAGGCCCTCCATGGAAACGATGAACGGCTGGGGTGCGCGACGTGTCAATATCGACGTGATTCACTGGGGTTCGTTTGCTCAAAGCCTCTCGATCATGAAGTCTAGCAAGGGCAGCAAAAGCCACGTGACCCAGATGATCAGCGAGATCGAGCACCGGTCGCCGCCCAGCTCGTAGCAGCGACGGAAGGGTCAGCAAGGCAGGAATTGAGCTCGGCAAGATGGGTGCCCGGTTGGATTTAGCCGATGGTTGAGAACCTGACCATCTCTGAAGCTGACAAAACGAGCTCGCAACGTCCCTGGAATGAGACACGACAAGGGTGGTCATTGAAATCACCAGCAAAGCGCAGAGCTAGGTCAACGTCACATTTCAGTCCCGATTCAAGTCGGTGACGGGGAGCTCGCCCTTCCTGAAGTGGCCTTGCATGTGGCCCGCGCTACTCAGTAAAATGGTTGCGTTCACCATAAACCTCACGTAAATATTTCTTTAGACACGCTCTATTAAGTATGCCAAAGATCCTTTGGCTGTCGTGAAAACGATAAACGCTCTGAGTGGATTGAGCTATTATCCAGATTAAATTCACGTTAATGTGGTTAAATCTACGCGGCCCCCATTTCTCACTGTATATACAATTTAATTGATGCGGTTAAAATAGCCTTGCATTTATTGACTATCGACCGTCCAGAGCAAGGTGCTACCTTTTTCCCGTTGACACAGCCTATCACCATCTCACCACCATGCTGAAACCCGAAGGTTCCTTGCCTTGCCAGGGCTCCGATGCACTCCCCATCAATGTTGGGGAGGGCTGTGGCTTGGTGCCGTTACGGGGACTGCCCAGTCTCGCGCGCTGGAACTCTCAACTTATCCAGCACCGATGAGCTCCGCCAAAAAAGCCAAGCCCCGTGATCCAACCGCTGGCAGCCCCTGCCATGACGTTGCAGCCGTGCCAGTTGATGGCGGGCGCATGGCCCTGGCTAACGGTGGTCGCTGCGTCAACGATGCCCTTCAGCGCTGCCTGCAGAGCGACGATTGGCACAGGCTGGACCTCGCCAAGCGGCTTCACAAGGACGTCGCGGGCAATCTGGTGGCATGCACCGCAGTCAATGAAATGATACGTCATCAGCTGGCCGATGAAAGCGTCGCTGGAATGCTGGCGAGCATTGATGGCACGTTGCGCCAAACTCTTCAGATAGTGCGCGAGCTCACCGAGGAGCAGCTGCCACCCATGCTTACTGCGTTTGGTCTGGGCGCAGCCTTGCAGCAATTGATCAAACAGCTGGAGGGAGAGTTCTCAGGCTCTCTGATTCTGCATGTGAAGGAAGATGAGATTGCGCCCGACCCTGCACGGCGGCTCAACCTGTTCCGTATTTTGCAGATGATGCTCAGGTACTGTGTCTGTGATGCGCAAGCGTCTCGAGTGGAAATGACGTATCTTGCCGCGCAGGGCCGCCTGGAATGCACGATCGATTATGATGGCGACAACCAATTGTGGGCCGGCTCGTGCGAGAATGCCGAGCTGACCATGATCAAGGCTCGCTGCAATATTTTGGGAGGAGCCTTCCACACCACTCCCTCTGCCGTTGGCAATGGTCTGCAAATCAGACTGATTGTTCCCCCCGTAAGCGCCTGATTTTTCGCCCCTGTTCCAACCCGTACTCCAAAGAATTTATGCAACCCCCCCCCCGTTTAGAATTCTGGTGGTCGATGACCACGCTCTGGTGCGGGAAGCATTCACGACCATGCTCCGTGGAGAATTTCCGGAGGCCACCGTGGTAGCCACGGGTTCCTGTGCCGAAGCCATGGGAGAGGCACGCCTCCATAGTTACGAAATCGCGCTGGTGGACATTGAACTGGGCGACCGGTCCGGCATGGAATTGACGACGGAGCTGCGCACCCTGCCCAACCCGCCCCGCATCGTCGCGGTCTCAATGCACCAGGAGGAGACCTTCGTCACCCGCACCTTGCAGCTCGGTGCCCGTGCCTATGTGGCAAAGGATGCGCCGCCGCAGGAACTCTTTGATGCGATCCGCTACACGCGTGAAGGGCGCTCTTACATCTCCAAGGATCTGGCGCAAAAATTTGCCCATCAAACGATCCAGCGCGGATCAGTCGACAACGTGCATGAGAAGCTGTCCAACCGCGAACTGGAAGTACTCATGCAGCTCGCGCGCGGCAAGAGTCTCAAGCAGGTGGCCAGCGATCTGTCGTTGAGCCCCAAAACCGTAGGGGTTCACAAGCACAATCTCTGCCGCAAAACGGGACTTCGCAGCATGGTTGAAATTCTGAAGTATTGCCAGACGCACGGGCTGGTCTGAACCGCCCTGGAATCCTCCCTCGCCTTTGCAGCAGCGGGACTGTCGCTTAGACAGTGAGACCTTGTTCTGAGCTATAGCGCACCACTTCCGCGATGGAGCTCATGCCGAGCTTGACCAAGGCGTTTCTTTTGTAGCAGGAGGCCGTTCGAATATTCAATCCCAGCGTTGCGGCGATGGTCTTGAGCTGCATGCCCCAAATCAGGTGCCGCATCACATCGAGCTCCCTGGGAGACAGCCTGTCAAAGCCAGTCCGGGGATTCCGGCCCTGCGCTTCGTCCGCCACCACCGCAGCCATCTCGTTGGAGATGTAGCCCGCACCCGAAAGGACGGTTTGAATGGCCTTGCTAAATTCTTCCATTGAAGTGGACAGGGACAAAAAGCCATTCGCTCCCACACGCAATGCAGCCAGGCCAAACTGGCGTTCTGAAAGGGGGGAAAGAGTCAATATCTGCGTCTTCGGCAGACTCTTGCGAACCCGTTCCAGGCAGCTCAGACTGCACTCTGGCAAACGCAAATTCAGTTCGGTGATCACCATGTCAAGATGCAGTCGCTGACTGTTTTCCAACAACTCGGCGACACTGCCCCAGGCATGGATTTCCGCGCCTTCCAGCAGATGTGACAACACCTTTTCAAGACCTGCCCGGAGGATGGGCTGAGGCTGAAGCACTCCGATCACGACAGATTGCTGGGAGGGGGCACCGTTAATGTGAGGGCTAAGCCGCAAGGGACGGGGCGAATTATTCACTTCATACATAGGTAAATGACAAACTTAACTCAGGAATAAAAACTGGTTATTTACATATATTTTACTAAACAAAGGCTTAGAAAAGGACGGATCCACCGATTTTCTACTCCCCAGTCTGTATTGATCCTTTCTGAGCCATCACATTGACAAAGCATCGCATCGCGCGATAACGACAGCCACACGCATGTTCGTCGGATTGCTGATCACTTTGCTGCTGGCCCTCACAACCGGCATTGGCTTCATTGTCTCCGGACGGCTCGCTCATCAGCGCCGGCATACCCTGGAGCGTTTGCAGGCCGAGCAGGAGGCCATCGTCGGCAAGGAGCGGCGCATGTTCAGCTTCCTTCACGATCTGGGCATCGCCATTTCCAAGGAGGGTCGCGAGAGCGGGCTTCACAAACTTATCGTTGAAGGCGCGATCAAGGTCACGGGCAGCAAAGGTGGGGTATTCTATGCCTATGACGAGGCCAAAAACGCCCTGGTGCCGCGCTATCACTCGGAGCAGTGCGCCCCTTTGATCAGACTCACGGATGCCGTGCTGGCCCAGGCCGAGGCCAATCCATCATCATTGCTCAGCATGCTGCGGCGGCAATCTGTCGCGGCGGATGGCGGCATGCTCGGAGACATCTTTATGGGCCGGCATCCGGAGCTGGTGGGCGACCTGGCTGGCCGCCCCGATCTGAACAGTGCGGCCAATCCCTTTCAGCAAAACATCACGGTGATGACCGGGCCGGTGAGTTCGGGAGGGCGCAAACTCGGCCTTCTGGCCGTGACGGCCAGCCTCAATGAGCGGAGATACTCCATCAACGATTTCGAAGTTTTCAGTTCGCTCGTCGAGCAATCGGCCTTTGCGCTCGCGAACGCCACTGCCCATCAGGAGGTGCAGACCAAGCGCCAGCTCGAAGCGGAACTGCAGACCGCCGGCGACGTGCAGCGCTTCTTGTTACCTGAGGCCGATCCCGAACTGGAGGGATTTGTCATCGTCGGCCGCAACCGGCCTGCCCGCATCCTCAGTGGCGACTTCTATGACTATGTGTCTTGCGATCCTGCGCACTTCGGCGCAGTGATCGCCGATGTTTCTGGCAAGGGCCTTCCCGCCGCCCTTGTGGCAGCCACCTGCCGCAGTGCCTTGCAGGCGCATGCGTGCAAGGCGCTCTCGCCAGCCGCGGTGCTCGCTGCGGTGAACCGCCAGATGTTCGATGACATCCGGGAAGACATGTTCGTCAGCATGATCTACTTTGTCTTCGAATTGGGCAGCTCACAGATCACGCTGGCTCGTGCCGGCCATCCGGACCCCTTCCTCTGGCGCAAGCGCACCGGCCAGGTCGAAGAAGTGAAGTCGCCGGGCCTCGGCGTGGGCATTGACGAAGGTGCGGTGTTTGAGCGTGTGACCAAAGATCACACTTTCGAGATGGAGTCTGGCGATTGTCTCCTTCTTTACACCGACGGCGTCAATGAGGCGCTGGACACCGAGGGCGAAGAATACAGTGAAGGACGCATCCGGCGTGCGCTCGCCAAAGCCGCCCCCGAGGGAGCCACGGCGGTGCTGGACCAACTCATGGAGGACTTGAACGCCTTCACCGCCGGCAAGGCGTTGCACGATGACGTGACGCTCATCGTGCTGCAGAAGATTTAGCGCCTCACATGACCATGCCGCCGTCCACCTTCAGCACCTGGCCGGTGATGTAACGGGCTTCTTCGCTAGCGAGAAACGCCGCAGCTGCGGCAATGTCCTCGGCCTGGCCCATGCTGCCGAGCGGGACCTTGGTCAGGATGGCCTCCTTCACTTTGTCGTCCAGCACGCCCGTCATGTCGGTCACGATGAAGCCTGGAGCGATGGCATTGACAGTGACGCCGCGACCGGCAAACTCGCGCGCCAGCGACTTGGTAAAACCGATGAGGCCTGCTTTGCTCGCCGCGTAATTGGCCTGTCCGGCATTGCCGATGACGCCGATGACGCTCGCCACGTTGATAATGCGCGCGCCCTTCTGCTTGAGGATCGACCGCTGGAAAGCTTTCACGAGGTTGAATGCGCCCTTCAAATTGGTATTGAGCACCACATCCCACTCCTCATCGCTCATGCGCAGCAGCAGGTTGTCGCGTGTGACGCCGGCATTGTTGACGAGGATGTCTACTCTGCCGAAGTCGGCGAGGATGGTCTTGCCAACTGCAGCGACGGCGGCCGAGTCCGCGACATCGACGGCATAGGCCCGTGCCGAGTCTGGATGGACGGCATTCAGGGCATCGGCGACGGCAATTGAATTGGCCTCGGTACGGCTGACGACGGCGACCTTGGCACCCTCGGCCACGAAGCGTTCCGCGATGGCTTTTCCGATGCCACGGCCTGCGCCGGTGACGACTGCGATTTTGTCTTGAAGCTTGCCCATGGGGCACAGTGTGCAGAGGCAGGACGTTGGCAAGACGGTTTTGCCATGGGCCGGCATCAAGCTCGAAGAACCAAGCCCGGACTGCCAAGAATCAAGCGCCCCGATGCGGATTCCGCCCGGAAAGCAGTCTCCACAACTGCATCAGCAGCACCCGACTACGGCAGAAGCTCCCGTAGCGCAGGGTCATCGTCGGGTCTCTGAGCACCGGCGCACGGGCGAGGGAGAGCAGTCCATAGCGGATCGCCTCCCAGTTCTTTCCTGCAAGGCCATGCAATGCCGCCGCCTGAAAATAGGCCACCGCCCAGACCCGGTTCCACTGGTGCGCAGACACTCTGGCACCCAGCATCTGCTGAGCTTTGCGAAGAACGGCTCTGCTGGATTGAGACTGGCGTACACTGCTGCCACTCATGCTGCCGGAATGACACCGGTATCCGCCAATGACTCTGGCAAGCTGAATCATTGACCGGCCTGAAGCCGCCACACGAATCCACATGTCCTTGTCCTCACTGCCCCGAAATTTGACGAAATCCGTCTCGAATCCCCCGAGGGACAACAACAGGTCACGTTCCGCCAGAACAGTGGGAGAAAACGGCGTTGTCATGAGCGCTTCGTCAAGCGTCACTCTACGGCAATCTCCAGAAATGTCGCAGCCAGGGGCCAAACCCGTCGCCGCCGGACCAAAGTGTCGCAGCCGCCCTGCCACGAGCCCGGGCGCCGGCGTTTTGGTCATGTAGGCCTCCACCAGGGCGTGCACGGCTCCGGGATCCAGCGTATCGTCCGCATCCAGCAGCAGCACCAGACCGTTCACAGCCATTTCCAGTCCCGTGTTGCGGGCGGCACCCAGTCCTGCGTTTGGTTTCGAAATGCAACGCACGGGCGGCCCATAGGACTGGGCGATGGCAGCCGAGTCGTCTGTGGATCCGTCGTCAACGACCACGACTTCCAATCCTGGATATTGCTGTGCCAGGCAGGAATCCACGGCTTCGCGCAGATAGACGCCGTAATTGTAGCAGGGAATGACGACGGACACTCCAGGCAGGGCTGGGGAGGGGCTGGGGATCGGCTCTGTCATCGGGTTTGGAACGGAGATTCTCGCGTACAGCGGCCTCATCAGTCTCACGCCTGAGGAGGATGGCAAGCCAAACTGCATGGCGGCCCACCGACTTCAAGGCCTGTTCATAGCGCCTACAATGAGGTCCGCGATTCGTTGCGCCGCCTGGCCATCACCAAAAGGATTGGGCTTGGCCGTCATTTCACGGTAGGCGGTTGCATCCGTCAAAAGGGTGCTCGCAGCCTCCACTATCGCGTCCTGGGTGGTGCCGATGAGCCTGGCACATCCGGCCTCCACGACCTCCGGTCGTTCCGTCGTGTCGCGAAGAATGAGCAGAGGCTTGCCGAAGCTTGGTGCTTCTTCCTGAATGCCGCCGCTGTCGCTTAGGATGAGGGTGGCGCGCTCCATCAGCCACAGCAGGGTGGCGTAGGCCACGGGCGGCAACAGGGCGATGCGCGGATGATCGGAGAGGATCGCGCGAACCGGCTGCTGGACATTGGGGTTGAGGTGGACGGGATAGACGATGTAAGTATCGGTGAAAGCATCGGCCAGCTGTCGCAAGGCCTTGCAGATGCCGGCAATACCTTCACCGAATGACTCGCGACGATGGCCGGTGACGAGCAGCATCCGGTGCCCGGGTATCGCCTCTGCCACTCCCCGTGGAAGCTCCGCCGGGGCGTCCCGAGGCAGGCGTGCCCGCATCCAGCCCAGGGCATCCACCACGGTGTTGCCGGTGATATGCACACTCGCCGAAGGCGCCCCTTCACGCAACAGGTTGCCGGCAGAGCGCCGGGTGGGGGCAAAGTGCAGGCTTGCCACCTTGCCGACGATGCAGCGATTCACTTCCTCTGGAAAGGGTGAGCAAGTGTCGCCCGTGCGCAGGCCCGCCTCCACATGGCCCACAGCGATCCGGCGATAGAAGCCGCACATCGCACCCACCATGGCGCTGGTAGTATCGCCCTGCACAATGAGCATGGTGGGCTGGGTCTGCTCAATCACCCGGTCCACGGCGGCAAAGGCCTGGCTGGTGATGCCGGCCAGGGTCTGCCCGGGCGTCATCAGGCCGAGGTCGATATCGGCCTTCAGTCCAAAGCCCTCCATGGCCTGCGCAAACATCTCGCGGTGCTGGCCGGTGGAGCAGACGATAGTTTCCACGGCATCCGCGCGCTCGCGCAGAGCCATGATGACGGGAGCAAGCTTGATCACCTCGGGACGGGTGCCAAGCAGGACTAGTATGCGGTGTTTGCTCATGCCGGGAAAGTGCCGCTCAATTGGGTCAGCAGGTCATGCAGCTTGGCGTTCACCCGATCAATGCGATAGTCTGCCACCCGCTCACGATTCAGGGCCGATACGCCCCAGGTACCCGACTGCCACTGCCTGATGAGCCGCTCGAAAGCGGTGGCGATCTCTTCCACACTGTTCTGATCGCCGAAGGCAAGATCGCAATGCTGCAACACCTGATGCACGGCGCTGCCGTTTTCGGTGAGACCCAGCACCGGCTTCTCATAAGGCAGGTATTCAATAAGCTTGGTCGGCAGGTGAATGCCTCCCTTGTTGAGCGCGTCGATCACCACCAGAAGATCGCTGGCCGCCACCATGTCCTGGCACTGCTGATAAGGGATGGAACTGCACAGGCTGACAACGTCACGCAGGCCAAAGCCATCGGCCATGCTTTGATACCGGATCGTCTCCTCCCCCACGCAGGTAAGGTGCAGGAGGCCTTTGAGCGGCAGACGCTTGTTGAGATGCGCCAACCCCTTAAAGAGCTGGTCAGGCTCGCGCAGATTGGGCATGAAGGAGCCCGCATGAATGGCCTGCAATGGCCGCCCGCCAACCCCGGCACTAGGCGGCGGGATCTGTTCCAAGGGGGCATAGCCATGGGGAATCATATGAATCTTGTCTGCTGCACCGGGATGAGTGGCGGCAAAGACGCTCCGAAGCCGCTCATTGACGGTCACGATAGCGTCGGCATCGCGGAAAATGCGGCGTTCCAGCCACCGGGCGACCCATGCTTGAACAGGGTTGAGATGGTCCCCCTGCCAGGGATCGCTGAAGTGCGCAACCCAGGGCAGCCCAGAGGAGCGTTTGAGTGCCCAGCCCGCGACGTTGCTTACGTGCTTCGTAGCACGGGAGTATATAACCGCCGGGCCGCTGCGTTTGAGCCAACCCCTGCCTGCAGGAACAGAGGAGAACAGCCATAAAAAGAACACCTCTGGCAGAGGCCACCTGCGCAGAAGCATGAGAAGGATCGTACCCACCAGCCATCCGAGCCTGCGCAGGGTGGCGTCATAGCTGGTCGTGCGCATGATCTCAAGATCCTCAGGCAGGCCCTTGAGCATGCCTGGATCCATCGTCTGGTGCACGTGCTCCATGGTGGTGGTAAGCACACTGACTTTCCAACCGCGGCTAATGAGGTCAATGGTATTGAGCCGCACCAGCGAAGACTCAGGCCCAAGAGTGGGAGGGAAATTGTGAGAAACCAGGAGGATGCGCTTGAGCGGGAGGGAAACGGGCATAATGGGGTAAAATTCTTTCGCTCAGAGCTAGCGGCATTCTTCCATGCGTATGCAGCATATCAACGAAGGCTTCGAGCCCTTTTTCCGCATCCCGGCACCCAACATTTGACCTTTTTTCTCCAATTCTTCATATTGTATGCACAGCCAGCCGGCGACAGTCCGAGTCCCTTGTGCGAGGATTGCGGCTTGGGAACCGAAAGCGCGGGCAAAACCCTCACCCAGGAATTGAGATGAGTTCATTGCCAGCGCGGCCCCCCTCTCATACCGCTGACCCTCATGCAGGGACTGCCTCATCTTCTCACCATTCCCTCCACGACATCGGTTCTCAAAGATGACATTCCCAACCAATCGCCGCCTCCCATCGTCTCCCACTCAAGCGGCGGACAATGCACCTCCCGCTCCTTCTCCACACATGTGGGAAGTCCTTGCCGTCGCCCGGTTTTGTCTTGCTCTGATCGTTGCCGCGATCCACGTCAAACTTTACTTTGGATCCTGTTCAGACCCCTGGCGGATGATCGACACCGTGGGCCACTTCAACAGCCAGGCTGCCGTGATTGGGTTCCTGCTGATCTCCGGCTTCTCCATCTCCCACTCGCTGGTTTCTTCACCAAAGCGTTATGTGTGGCGCCGTTTCGTGCGGATCTATCCTCTCTATTTGACAGCTATTTTTCTGACCTGCGTCTGGGGGATCGGAGCCGAAATCAGCGGGCCTGAGGGGGACATCCACCATAATTGGCCACAACTGTCCCAGATCCTGGGACAGGCACTGATGCTTGATGGCATCGTCACCAGAACGCTCCCGGGCAATTCGGCGCTATGGACGCTCGGTCTGGAATGGTGGTGTTACATGGCCGCCCCCTTGTTACTGGCCATGAAGGAGCGCCTGCTGCTGCCGATCATAATGGCATTGGCGGTGGGACACCTGAGCTGGATATTCTTGGGACACCGGCTGGGCGGACACTATATCCACCCCTACTGGGGGTTGAAAATCTGGTTCATGGCGGTCTTCTGGGTGCTGGGTTTTTGGTACTACCTGAACCGCAGCAGGGCCAGGGCGTCATTGATGCTGGTGGCGGCCGTCTGGCTGCTGACTGGACTCAATCAGGACAACCTGGAGGGCCACAGTCAAACCACGCTCATCATGGCGTGCCTGGCACTGATCACCGGTGATTTCATTGTGGTGCCGCCCTGGCTCAGCTCCTTCTGCAAAGGGCTGGGTAACGTATCCTACCCGCTGTATCTTTTTCATATCCCCGTATTCAACCTGCTCTACCAAAAACTAGCCATCAGGAGTGGACCGGCTCTTATTTTCGGGGCTGTGGTGGCGGCCTTGCTCGCCCGCCTTGTCATTGAAATCCCCGTTAAACGACTCCTTTCGTCGGCTCGATGGCGCCGCGCAAGCTGACGGACGGGTCCGCGTTTCTCACATCTCCCACCGCAGGCTGTTGTGCAAAATCAGGCAGGGCCGGTCCATCAACTCCAAAGTTTGGCATTGCATCGCAGGCGTCCCAAGCTGAGTGCATCACGCCGCTTAGCTCCCTATGCCATTGTCCCGCCAACTTGAATCGTTTTTCTCCCGAAGGTATGATTCCAGACCGGCACTGTATGTGCCGAGCGGGCGGCTGGGACTTTATCTGGCACTAAGACATCAGTTAAAGCGCGGCTCCCGGGTGCTGATGTCTCCCGTCACTTGCGATCAGGTGCTGCTGGTGACTCTGGCGGCAGGCATGATCCCCGTGTTCGGACCGGTGATGGCGGCCACGGGCAATCTTGATCCACACCTCATCTCAGCTGAGCAGTGGCGTTCTCTGGGGGCGGTGATCACAACCAGTCTATACGGGGTTCCCGATGATTTGGTCTACCTGAGCCAAAAATGCGAAGAACATCAGGTCCAGATCATTGAGGATGCCTGTCACGCGCTCGACAGCAGCCTCGGAGGCCGACGCGTGGGATTGTTCGGACACTGTGCGGTACTCAGCCTGGCCAAACACTTTTTAGGCTCTGGCGCGATACTGCTGTTTCGCGATGAAACGGACCGCCGCGAGCTTGTGGAATTGTTGCGCGGCACCCTCGATTCGACGTTGGGGGTGAAGGCCCGCGTGGCGATTCGCCAGGTTTGGCAGCGCCTGTGGCCGGGGGTGAAAAAAGCCGCGGTGCCCATGATAGGACATAGGCAAGGCTTGGATCGGACGGCACTGGAGGTCTCGATGCAGGGGGTTCCCCAGATCCAGGCATTTGACCGCTTTCTGACCTATGATGGCCCGATATACCGTTGCATGCCCGGTGCAGCCGAACAGGCTCGTACGCTCAAGCTGCTCGCCAGCTTGGACGATCAGCATGAGCCACGGCTCAAGGGGACGCTCACCCTTATAAACGAGGGGCTGGTGGACCCGGCAATGGCGCTGCCCACGGACTGCGGTCTGCTTCGTGTGCCGGTGTTCGTCGAGCAGCGCGAGGCGGCGATCACTGCACTTGCAGGGCACCGTGTCTTTGTCACGCCGGTCTATGATCCGCCTCTGAATGAATTTGCGCCGTGGATGGAGAACTGGAGCGGCACGTGGTCACCGCTTCAGCATCGTTGGAGCCGCTCGGTGCTGCCCGTCAATCCTGCCGCCGCCAGCCAGATTGTTCAGGCGTGGCGTGCCCTTCCCCCCAACCTCCGCGCTGCTCCCCTCCACTGACCCATGGAATTCAGCATCATTGACTCCCTGGATTCATTGCACGCGCTGGAATCGGCCTGGCAGGAGCTCTGGCTCAGACAGGAACGGCGGCACGTGTTCCAGCACTTCGACTGGGCTTGCTCCTATATTCAGTCTTTTTGTCCCCCTCTCCAATGGAAAGTGCTGGTGGCGCGCGAGCAAGGCAAAGTGGTCGGCCTGCTACCTCTGGCCTGCACCCGGCAGCCCGGGCAATGGCGGTTGCTGGGCTCGCCAAACGCCGATTACCAGCACGCCCTGATGGAAGGAAGCGTCGCACAGGCGATGATCCGCCATCTGGCCGTGCTGGGCATGAAGGTCGCGCAGTTCGAGGAGATGCCGGAAGGATCCACCTTGTTGCAGTCACTCCGATCCTGCGATCACTCACAGTTGATGATCCAGCGAACCTCGACCTGCCATTATCTTGAGCTTTCAGCGGAGACGGTGGCCGGCATCCAACGCAAAGGCGGCATCAAAGACAATGTCCGGCGCCTGGCGAAATTGGGCGCCGTGGACCTGCGTATCATAGGATCCGCGGCCGAACGTGTGCAAGCGCTGGAGATTTTGTTCGACCAGCACCGCTCACGCTGGGATCCGCAGGGCCTGCCCAGCCAGTTTCATGACCCTGCGACCTGCAGCTTCTATCGCCGGCTGTGCGAGGCGCCCGGCCTCATGTCGATGCTGCATTTCTCCATCCTCTATGCCGGGGAGCGCCCGGTGGCCTGCCACCTCGGCTTCGTGGCTGGCGACCGCTTTATCTACTACAAGCCCACGTATGACCCGGCAGTCAGAGGGGCGGGTCAGGTGCTCATGAGCCGGCTCATGGCCGAAGCACAGCGCATGGGTCTGAAAGAGTTCGACTTCACTCGCGGCGGAGAAGCCTACAAGGGCACACTCGCCACCGGGGTGCGTTACAATTACGAAGCCCGGATGTTTTTCACCGCTGCAGGCTGGCTGCGCCATCAAGCGGCTGAGTGGCTGCGGCTTCGAGTGCCGCGTGATGCGGCTGGACTGGCGCTAACCACCAAGTTTGCCCGGCGGATCAGGATGCTGATAGGCGAGCATTGAAAGCCACGCAGTCCGCATAGCGCATGCCGCTGCCGCCGAACATATCCAAAGCACTGCCCACCGTGACATCGACCCGGCCTTCGCTGGCGCGCTGCACGAGCCACAAATCCTGCAGTGTCCGCGCCCCGCCCGCGTATGTCATGGGCTTCCTGCCCCACTGGCCGAGAAAACGCACCAGTTCCTCGTCGATGCCCTCACACTTGCCTTCGACATCCACCGCGTGGATGAGAAACTCATCACAATATGCCGCCAGATGATCCAGCGTGGCATGGTCCACCTGCAGGCTGGTCAGAGTCTGCCAGCGGTTCATCGCTACCGTCCAGCCTTCAGCGACGCGCCTGCAGCTTAAGTCCAGCACAAGACGCCCGGCGCCAGTTTCGGCCACCAGCGCCGCCAGCTTGCTGGGATTAAACGTCCCATCGGCATCGAACATGTGACTGGTCACTATCACATGGCTGGCACCGGCCTCAAGGTAGAGCGCTGCATTGTCGGGCCGGATTCCTCCACCAATTTGCAAACCCTGAGGATAGGCCCGCAAGGCACTCAAACCGGCTTCGTCATTGCCCGCACCCAGCATGATGACATGCCCGCCTGCAAGGCCGTCACGCTGGTACTGCTCCGCATACCACGCCGCGCCGCGGTCACTGACAAAGTTCTCTCGGGGCGACTCGCCGCTGTCCCGCAGCGTAGAACCTACAATCTGCTTCACACGGCCTGCATGCAAATCAATGCATGGGCGGAAACGAGTCATGGAACCATGGCAGGCAGGGACGCCACGCCCAGTGGGAACATGCGGTCACGCAGCGTCAGGATTTCGGGCTCTCCGGTAGTGATGAGCACCACATGCTCATAGTGTGCGGAGGGCTTGCGGTCCTGAGTGATCGCCGTCCATTTATCAGACAAAATTCTCGTCTTTGCCGTGCCCAGGTTAACCATGGGCTCAATGGCCAGGGTCATGCCCGCCTTCAGCCGGGGGCGCTCACCACGCTTGCCAAAGTTCGGCACTTGCGGTTCCTCATGCAGCTTTCGTCCCACTCCATGGCCGACGAACTCGCGAACCACCGTGAAGCCATACTGCAGCACATGCTCTTCCACCGAAGCGCAGAGTGTGCCCAACATCTCGCCATCACGGGCGTGGCTGATGGCCACATGAAGCGACTCCTCCGTGGCGGCAAGCAGGCGCATTGTTTCAGCCGCGACATCGCCCACAGGAACGGTGAGGGCGTTGTCTCCAATCCAGCCCTCGTATGACACCCCAATGTCCACCTTCACCACGTCTCCATCCTGAATCACGCGAGGGCCTCCAATGCCATGCACGATCTCTTCATTGATTGAAATGCAGATGTTCCCGGGGAAGTTACGATACCCGAGAAAAGCACTGGTGCAGTTTCGCGCCTTGATCTCAGCTGCGGCAAACCGGTCCACCTCCTTGGTGGTGGTCCCCTGTTTCACCTGCTCCGCAGTCTTGAGCAGGATATCGCGGGCGATAGCGCACGCGCGCCGGATGCCGTCCTGCTGGGAACCGTGCCGAACTGGTATTTTATTGGCGCTGAAGAAGGCCATGAAGACGGAGAAGTAGCGAGAAGCCGGGCTTAATGGCCCTGGGGCTTAATCAGGAACCAAACGATTCCACCAAGAACAACAATGGCGATGCCTGCCCAAAGATAAACGATGGTCGTGTCATCGGCGGTGCGCCCTGTCGCACCCTGCACACGCTCGCTCCGTCCGCGAATCTTGCCCTTGCGGAGGAAGCCATCATAGTTCGCCTGGAGCAAATGGGTCTCAAGCTGCTTCATCACATCGAGGACCACCCCAACCAAAATGAGCAGGCTGGTGCCGCCAAAAAACTGAGCCGCCTGAGGTGGGATTTGCAGCCCCTTGCTCATGATGCCAGGAAGGATGTAAATGATGGTCAGGAATATCGCGCCGGCAAATGTGAGCCGGCTCATGGTGAAATCCAGATAGTCCGCAGTCGGCTTGCCTGGGCGGATGCCCGGCAAATAACCGCCACTCTTCTTGAGGTCTTCCGAAATCTGCGTGGGCTGGAACATCGTGGCCACCCAGAAATAACTGAAGAAAAAGATCAGCGCCGAGGAGACCACATAATAGAACGTGCCGGAGCTAAGAAAGGCCGAAAACTGCTTCACGCCCACACTGTCAGGGAACATGTAGCTGATGATCTGGGTTGGGAAAAGCATGATGGCCTGCGCGAAGATGATGGGCATCACGCCGGAATAGTTGATCTTCAGCGGCAGATATTGTGTCTGGCCACCATAGACTTTGCGACCGACCACACGCTTGGCGTACTGAATCGCAATACGTCGCTGCGCCTGAGTCAATGCGATCACTCCCGCAATCACGACAATAAGCAGGGCCAGCATCACCACCAACAGTGCGGCCTTGGTCGGATCGGCTTTCACACCACCAACGTAGGTCTGCCAGACCTGGACCAGAGCGCCGGGCAGCGCAGACACAATATTGACACAGATCAGCAGGGAGACACCGTTGCCGATGCCCCGCTCAGTGATTTGTTCCCCCAGCCACATCATGAGCAAAGTGCCGGCGGTGATGTTGACTACCGTGGAAACAATGAAACCCCACCCGAAGTTGGGTACCAGCGGTCCATGATCACGAATGGCGTCTTGAAGACCCTGAAGGAAGATATTTTGACCAGGTGCCGACAGCGAACGCGCCAGCAGGTAGCCCTGGAAGATGCACAGGAAAATTGTGGCCAGACGGGTGTACTGGTTGATCTTCTGCCGACCGCCTTCCTCACGAGCCATCTTGCTGAGGCTCGGGACCACCGCTGTCAGCAATTGCAGCATGATGGATGCACTGATGTACGGCATGATTCCGAGAGCAAAGAGCGCACAGTTTTGCAGACCACCGCCGCTGAACACGTTCAGAAGGGATGCAACTGCGGCTCCGGCGTTGTTGGCGTCATGGCTGCGCGTCTCCACCCAGGCGCGAAGCACCTCCGGGTTCACTCCAGGAAGTGTGATCGTGGCACCAAGGCGGACGACAACAATCATCGCCAGGGTATAGAGAATGCGGGAGCGGAGCTCCGGTACTTTGAAACTGTTGCTAAAAGCTGAGATCATGGTGGAAGGCTGAAAACTGAAAACGGCAGGCCGCTCGCGGTAGCCCCGCAAGCGCCCCGCCGCTCAAATTGAGATGCTGATTCTAAGAAGCCGCGGCAACGGTGCCACCGGCTTTTGCAATTTTCTCTTTGGCCGAAGCGCTCAGACTGCCCACGTTTACGGTGAGCTTGCGGGTCAGTTCGCCGTCGCCCAGAATCTTGATGCTGTCACAGGTGCGGGTCACAAGACCCATCTCGATGATAGCTGCTTCAGTCACCGTATCACCATCGGCAAAATGGTTGAGATCATCGACCGAAATGGTTTCGATCTTGTCTTTGAAGGCGGCATTGCTGAAGCCCTTCTTGGGAAGACGGCGATGCATTGGCATCTGGCCACCTTCGAAGCCTGGACGGATTGCCGAGCCGGAACGTGCCAGCTGGCCTTTGTGCCCGCGGCACGAGGTTTTGCCATGGCCGGAGCTCTCGCCACAGCCGACGCGCTTGCGCCGGTGTTTCGCACCAGGGCGGGGTGTTGCATCGTGAAGTCTCATGAAATGAATGGGGGTTGAAATTACAGGGCGGCCTTTTCAGCCACTTTCTTGCCACGGGCGCGGAAGATTTCATCGCCCATGCGCAGCTGCATCAAGGCGTCGATCGTGGCCTTCACCACATTGGCGTGGTTGCTTGATCCAAGGGATTTGGCAAGCACATCCTTCACGCCGGCTGCTTCAAGAACGGCGCGGGCACCGCCACCGGCGATGATACCGGTACCTGGAGAGGCTGGCTTGAGGAGGATATGACCACCACCATGCTGGCCCACCACTTCGTGGGGGATGGTGTTGTTCTTGAGATTGATCTGGATGAAGTCCTTCTTGGAGGCCTCGGTGGCCTTTTTGATCGCATCCGCAACTTCATTGGCCTTGCCAAATCCGGTGCCGATCTTGCCCTTCTGGTCTCCTGCCACCACGAGGGCGCTGAAGCTGAAACGACGACCGCCTTTGACGACTTTGGCGCATCGGTTGATGTGCACCACTTTTTCGATCATGCCGCCACGATCATCACCATCAGACTGGCGATCATTGAATCTTCTTTGTTCTGCCATAACGGAATCCTTTGAATTAGAATTTGAGGCCCTTTTCGCGAGCCGCGTCGGCCAGCGCCTTCACCTTGCCATGGAACGAGAAGCCCGCACGGTCAAACACAACAGCGGTCACGCCCTTGGCGGTGGCACGCTCGGCGATGGCGACACCAATTTTGGTGGCAGCCTCGATGTTGGACTTGCTGACGCCGCCCTTTTCCTTGGTGGAAGCGGAAGCGATGGTCTTGCCCTCATCGTCGTTGATGACCTGGCAGTACACGTTCTGGTTGGAGAAATAAACAGCCAGGCGGGGGCGCTCGGCGGTGCCACGCAGCTTGCGGCGAATGCGCGCATGAATGCGCTGGCGGATGGTTTTGCGATCTTTGATAGCCATGTGAAAAGTCCTCAGCGATTACTTGACGCTCTTGCCTGCCTTGCGGCGGATGTGTTCGCCAGTGTAGCGGACGCCCTTGCCCTTGTAAGGCTCCGGCGGGTAGTAGGCACGCACATCGGAAGCGAACTGGCCGACGAGCTGTTTGTCGATGCCTTCAACGGCAATCTTGGTGTTTTCCGCCACGGTGACCTTCAGGCCGGCCGGGATGGGGTGCAGACGAGGGTGGGACTGGCCCAGGCTGAGATCAAGGTTGGTGCCCTTGACGGAGGCACGGAAGCCCACGCCATGGATTTCCAGATCCTTGCGATAGCCTTCGCTCACGCCCTTGATCATGTTGGTGATCAGGCGCTGGCTGGTGCCATGCATCGCACGGGTGCGGCGCTCTTCGTCCAGGCGGTTGACCTTGATGACGGTGCCTTCGATATTGACCTCGACGCCGGCAGGCAGAGTCCAGGAAAGTTTGCCCTTGGGGCCCTCGACCAGCACGCTGCGATCAGCGTTGACCTTGACGGCCACCTTGGCGGGGAGGTTGATGATTTGTTTTCCAACGCGCGACATATTAAGACAGTCCTCGGGGTTACCAGATTGTGGCCAGGAGCTCGCCGCCAACCTTGGCTTTGCGGGCTTTTGAACCGGTCATGAGACCTCTTGAAGTGGAGAGAATGGCAATGCCCAGGCCACCAAGGACGCGGGGGATGTCATCCACGGAGACGTACTTGCGAAGGCCTGGCTTGCTCACCCGCTTGAGGTGGCGCACCACCGGTGCCTTGTTTTCGTACTTCAGTTTCAGCCTGAGGCTCGGGTGGGCAGTCTTGGTGTCCACTTCGTAGCTCCAGATGTAGCCTTCTTCCTGAAGAATGCGGGCGATGTCCGCCTTGATCTTAGAATAGGGGGCCAGGACTTCAGGCAGCTGGGCCGCGCCCGCGTTGCGGATGCGGGTCAGGAAGTCGGCGATGGGGTCGGTCAATGCGCTCATGTATCGTAATCAGTCGTTGCTTGCTTCCCGGTATCAGCCCTGGGCTTCGGCGTTGTCTTCCTTCTTCACGGTCCGCTCACGGAACGGCATTCCGAGCGCCTTGAGCATGACCCGCGAGTGGTCATCGTTGTTCGAGGTCGTGACAAAAGTGATGTCGAAGCCCAGCGTGCGCTTCACCTTGTCGAGTTCCACTTCTGGGAAGATCGACTGGTCACTCACGCCAAGGGTGTAGTTGCCGCGACCATCAAAGGCGCGCGGTGGGACACCACGGAAGTCGCGAATACGGGGCATCGCGGTCTTCACCAAGCGCAGCATGAAATCAAACATGCGGCGTCCACGCAGCGTCACCTTGACGCCCAGGGGCTCGCCTTCACGCAGCTTGAAATTGGAAATGGCCTTCTTGCTGTAAGAAATGACAGGCTTCTGACCGGTGATGAGGCTGACCTCGTTCACGGCATCCTCGATGGCCACCTTACGGTCAGGCTGTGAACCGATCGAGCAATTCACCACGATCTTCGCCAGGCGCGGAACTTCGTGAATGTTGGTCACTCCGAGCTGCTTCTGCAGTTCGGGGACAAGCTCTTTATAACGTTTATGCAGTAGGGAATCCATTTTGATTTACGGCTGTGTCCTGGTCACCTTTCCTCTGCCTTAAGGGTCGGAGGGGGTGGGAACTGTGCTTTGCTATTTCTTCTTTTCAACTGACTTCTTCTTCGCGGCCTTTTTAGCTGCGCTTTTTGGCTTGGCCTCAGTGGGCTCGGCCTTCTTGACGTTGGAAATATGGATGGGGCGCTCGATTTCTTTGAAGCCGCCCTCCGTCTTTTCCTGGGATGGCTTGATCGTGCGCTTGATCTTGGCAACACCTTCCACGAAGACGCGGCTGCTCTTCCGGTTGACGGCCAGGATGACACCTTGCACGCCCTTGTGGGCACCGGCGATAACTTTGACGAGATCGCCCTTCTTAACGTGTGTCTTGGGTTGGTTCATAGCACTTCTGGGGCGAGCGAAACGATTTTCATGAAGTTCTTGTCGCGCAGTTCGCGGGCCACGGGGCCAAAGATGCGGCTGCCGCGCGGGTTGTTGTCCTTGTCAATGATGACAATCGCATTGCGGTCGAAGCGCAGGATCGAACCATCGGCACGACGGATCGGTGCGGCGGTGCGAACCACGACGGCGCGAACTACCTCGCCCTTTTTGACTGCGGCCGTAGGCGTCGAAACACGTACGTGAGCCGTGATGATGTCACCCACATGGGCAAACCGGCTGTTCTTTTTTCCCAGCACGCCGATCATTTCGGCCATACGGGCTCCGGTGTTGTCAGCCACCAGAATTTCAGATTCCATTTGAAGCATAAGTCCAGATCCTCCCTGCGATTAAATTGTTCGTTGTCGTTTGCTGCAAGGGTTAGTGCTTCTGCACTTCAACCAGGCGCCAGCGCTTCAGTTTGCTCAGCGGGCGGGTCTCTTCAATGAGCACCTTGTCGCCAATACAGGCCTCTTCTTTTTCGTCATGGGCATAGAACTTGGAAGTCTTGCGCACGATTTTCTTAAACGTGGGATGGGGAACGCGGCGCTCCACCTCGACCACGATGGTCTTGTTCATCTTGTCCGAGACCACCTCACCCACGAGCGTCTTGCGCACGGTGGCCGGGATTTCGTCAGGGGTGGTCGCTGGGGCTGTTACTTCACTCATTGCTCGAATGGTTCGTGGTCGTTGCGTTAGGCTGCGGCGCCCTGCGCTTTGTTGGCTCGTTCCGACAGGATGGTTTCAATCCGCGCCACTTCGCGCCGGATCAGCCGAAGGCGGGCCGGATTTTCCAACTGGCCGCTCTGCTGTTGCAGGCGCAGGTTCAGGGCTTCCATCTTCAACTCACGCGCACGGGCGTTGAGTTCTTCGACGGCTTGTTCACGCAGCTCTTTGATTTTCATGGCTCTGGTAGGGCAAAAGGGTTCAGTCGAGGCTTAATGAGCACCCTGGCGCACCACAAATCGGGTGCGGATACCCAGCTTGTTATCGGCCAGGCGGCAGGCTTCACGGGCCGTTGCCTCGTTCACACCGGCGATTTCAAACATCATCGTGCCGGGCTTGACCACGGCCACCCAGAATTCGGGGGAGCCTTTGCCTTTACCCATTCGGGTTTCCGGTGGGCGCTGAGTGACGGGTTTGTGCGGGAAGATGCGGATGAACACCTTGCCCTTGCGCTTGAGATTGCGGGTGATCGCCACACGCAGCGCTTCAATCTGGAAGTTCTTGACCCAGCCGCGCTCAAGCGTCTGGAGACCGAACTCACCGAAATCGAGTTTGTTACAACGGGTCGCGATGCCGGCGCGGCTGCCGCGCTGGGATTTGCGATACTTTGTTCTGCTGGGCAAAAGGGCCATAAAATGTCTTCTCCTGTTTAGTAGGGGCTGAAAATGGGGGGGGGACTAAGCTTCGACCTGGGCGGGTGCTGGCACGGCTTCAGGAGCCTGGGCTGCTGGAGGGGCATCACTACGATAACCGCCACCACCGGGGCCGCGACGATCACCGCCTGGGCCGCCTGGGCCGCGACGATCACCGCCTGGACGACGGTCATTGCGACGCTCGCCACCTTGGCGGGGTGCGCCGTTTTCCATGTCAGGCCGTTTATTCATCCAGCACTTGACACCAATAATCCCGTACACGGTCCTAGCTTCGGAGAAGCCATAATCAATCGGGATACGCAAGGTTTGAAGGGGGACCTTGCCAAGGCGATACCATTCGGCACGGGCAATGTCAGCTCCACCAAGGCGGCCGGCACAACGGATACGGATACCATCGGCGCCCATGTCCATGGCCGTTTGCACGGCACGTTTCATGGCGCGGCGGAAGGAAATGCGGCGTTCAAGCTGCATGCAGACCGTCTCCGCCACCAACTGGGCGTCAAGTTCAGGCTGCTTGATTTCAAAGATGTCGATCTTCACCTGCTTGCCACCGCACATGTCAGAGATGATCTGGCTCATCACATCGATTTCCTGGCCTTTGCGGCCAATCACCAGACCGGGACGGGCGGTGTGCAGAGTGACCCGGACCAGGTTCCAGGCGCGCTCAATGACGATCTTGGAGATCGCAGCCTGCATCAGCTTGTCTTTGAGGTACTTGCGGATCCTGATGTCGCTGTGGAGGAACTCCACATATTCTTTTTCGGGGGCGTACCACTTGGAGCGCCAGTCCTTTTGGACGGCGAGGCGGAAACCGATTGGATTTACTTTCTGTCCCATGGCGTGATCTTGGGTCGGGGGCTGATTAAATGAGTGCGGTTACTCGGATGCTTTGGCCTTGCGGGCGCGCTTGGCTTTCGCTTCGCCCTCGGCAGGTGCGGGGCTCTTCTTTGCCGCCTTCTTTTTGGTGCCAGCTGTGGAAGACTCCTCCACCGCTTCAGGGGCGGCAGGCTTGGCTTCGACCTTGGCGGCCAAAATGATGGTGATGTGGCAGGTCTTCTTTTTGATCGCAGCGGCAGAACCACGAGCGCGCGGCATGATCCGCTTCAGCGCAGGGCCATCCGTTGCAATGGCGGACTTGACGAACAAATCTTCAGCATCAAGCTGGTGATTGTGCTCGGCGTTGGCCACAGCTGATTGAAGCGTCTTGCCAATGAGCAAGGCGGCCTTCTTGGGTGTGTAATTCAGAATGCTCAGTGCGTGTGACACTGACATACCCTGGACTTCACGGGTAACCTCACGGACCTTTTGGGCCGAGGTTCTCGCATACTTGTAAACGGACTTTACCTCCATAACCTGCTTCCTTATTGAAATGTGCGGTCGGTAGCGACCTTGCCACGATCCCCAACCTGGACGGGGATCTTGTTGTTTATAACTTCCTGAACCACCGCGCCGCAAACGGACTTGCGGACATCGACCACTAGGGCCTTCGCGATGGGGTGATCTTCTCTGTAGATTGAAAAAGGCATGCCGATTTTCACGCCATCCCTGGCACCTAGATTGAGCACGACCACAGCCTGCTCATCCTTGTAACTTACGACCCGGCCATTATGCAGGTCACCTGGAGCGGCCTCTGCGGCGCCGGTCGCATTGGCAACGCGGATGGCTTGTTCGGCAGAGGCCAGTGATTGCTCCAGTTTTTTGCGTGCTTCCAAGTCCCCGGACTGGGCAGATTTGGCGAACAGCATGGCGGCTTCGCTCAGCGAAAGGAGTGCTTCACTCACCTTTTGCTTCTGGTCGTTGACGAGACGGAAGTCCTTCAGGGCGACAAGCAGCCGGTCCTGCACCTGGTCAGTGGAGCCTTCCAGCGCACCCACCCCCAAACCTTCCATCACCCCACGCAGCTTTTCATAGCTTTCATGGGCCTGGGTGGCCTGGGTGTTGGCCGCGGCAAGTCCCTGAGAAAGGGCAGCCGCTTCTGATTTCTGCGCGGCCAGCTGCGCTTCGAGCTGGCTGATAAGACGACCTGAAGTCTCTACCTGTGTTTTCAACTCCAGGAGTTCCACATTCGTCGTCTGCTGGGCGCTCGCACACACACCACCTGCAGCCAACGCCACTGCAAGCAGCGAGGGAAGGAAGATGTGATGATGGCGGGCGGCAGACATGAACGAAGAGAGCGGTTACCTTGGGGGTGAATTACTTGGTCGCCTTGACGGTATGGGCACCATGTGCCTTGAAGATACGGGTGGGAGAAAACTCGCCGAGACGGTGTCCCACCATGTTTTCGGTGACGTACACGCTCACGAAATCCTTGCCGTTATGGACGAGGAACGTGTGACCCACGAGGTCAGGCGTAATCATCGAGGCGCGAGCCCAGGTTTTGAAGGGCTTCTTCTGACCGGCATCGTTGAGCTTGTCAACCTTTGCCAGAAGCTTCTGGTCCACATACGGGCCTTTTTTGAGTGAGCGTCCCATGATAGTTAGTAAAAGAGGGTTTTGACTGGGATTGAATTATTTGGCACCACGACGTTGAACAATGAAGCGGCCGGTGGCCTTCTTCTTGTTGCGTGTCTTCTGACCCTTTGCATGACCCCATGGGCTCAGCAGATGCTGACGGCCACCACCGGATTTGCTTCGGCCTTCACCACCACCGTTTGGATGGTCGATCGGGTTCATACACATGCCGCGCACGGTCGGGCGGGTGCCCTTCCAACGGGTTCGGCCGGCTTTGCCACTGACCACGTTCATGTGCTCAATGTTGCCCACCTTGCCGATGGTCGCATAACACTGGGCGTTGATCTTGCGGATTTCGCCGGAGGGCATTTTGACCAGCGCGTAGTTGCCTTCGCGGTTGGACAGAATCGCTTCCTGGCCGGCGGCACGTGCCACCACGCCACCCTTGCCGGGAATCAGCTCGATGTTGTGGATGGACGTTCCCAAAGGGATATTGCCAAGCGGGAGCGCGTTGCCAAGATCAGGGGCGGCCTTCTCACCAGCAAGCACTGTGGCACCCACTTGAAGGGCGGAAGGAGCAAGAATGTAAGCTTTTTCGCCGTCCTTGTATTGAATCAAGGCGATGCGGGCCGAACGGTTCGGATCGTACTCGATGCCGACCACGGTTGCCGGATCATCACGACGTGCACGCTTGAAGTCGATCAAACGATAGCGTTGACGGTGGCCGCCGCCGATGTGGCGGCAGGTGATACGACCGGTGTTATTACGTCCGCCCGTCTTGCGGAGGGCGACGGTGAGACTGCGTTCCGGCGTGTGCTTGGTGATCTCGTCAAACGAGTTCCACTGCTTGTAGCGGTTCGACGGGGTGGTGGGATTGAATACTTTGAGCGCCATGGCTGCGATTCAGTTAAAGTGTTGTCGCGATGTTCCGGGGCCTTGGGCCTTAGACAAGATCAATCCTCTCGCCTTCCTTGAGGCGGACGATGGCTTTCTTCCAATGATTGGTGCGACCTGCGTCGGCACGCTTCTTGCGCTTCTTCTTGCCGTCGTAGTTCGCGGTGCGAACGCCGATGACGGTCTTGCCAAAGAGCTTCTGCACCGCCTCTTTGATCTCGAGCTTGTTGGCCCGGGGATCGACGATGAAAACGAATTCGTTGTTCTTCTCGTCCAGCACGGTGGCTTTTTCCGTGAGACGAATGGTCTTGATGACGCTGAAAATATCTCGCATGGCGGTTACTCGGTGGCGGTTCTCCGGGCAAGGATTTCAAGGGCGCCGTTGGTGAGGACCACCTTGGCGTAATTGAGCAGATGTTCGGTGTTCACTTCCTCGGCGCGCACCAGTTGCACGTTGGCAACGTTGCGGGCGGCGCGGAAGGTCGCTTCGTCGAAGGCACCTACGATGAGCACCTTGCGGGCATCGGTGATGCCTTTGACGGTGGAAACAAAGTTCTTGGTCTTGCCATCGGCAACCGCGAGGTTTTCCACCAGAAGCACATCGCCATCGCTGATGCGGGCGGTGAGGGAAGCGCGCAGCGCAAGCTGGCGCACCTTTTTGGTGGTGATTTTTGAGAAGTCACGAGGGCGTGGGCCCCAGACGGTGGCACCACCGCTCCAGATCGGGGACCGACGGCTGCCCATACGAGCGTTACCGGTACCCTTTTGCTTCCAGAGTTTCTTGCCGCTTCCCTGCACTTCACCGCGACGCTTTGTACATGCGGTGCCGGACCGGCGATTAGCCTGGAGGGCCACCACCACGTCGTGCATTGCCTGCCGACCCTTATGGGGGTCTTCGGTCAGGTTGATATTTGCCTGCTTGGCGGCTTCAGCCGTTAAAATTCCTGCTGCCATGATTCAGTTCCTCCTTATTCTGCTGACTTCGTAACCGGCTTTTTCTTGGCCGGGCGCACGATCACGTAGCTCCCGTTGGAGCCGGGGACCGCCCCGGAGACCAGCAGCACACCATCTTCAGGACGGCTCTGCACGACTTTCAAATTCTGCACCGTACGGCGCACCTGGCCATCATGGCCGGGCATTTTTTGATTCTTCCAAACGAGACCCGGGGTCAGACGGCAACCGATGGAACCAGGCCGACGGTGCATCATGTGACCGTGCGACATTGGCTGACCAGCAAAACCGTGGCGCTTGACAACGCCCTGGAAACCTTTGCCCTTGGTGGTTCCGATGACATCGACCCAGGCTCCGGCAGCAAAAAGTTCTGCATTCAGTTCCGTGCCGGGTTCTGGAAGGTTCTCATCCGATTCCATGCGGAACTCGACGATCTGCTTCTTGCTCGCGCCGTTCCAGCGCTTGAAGTGACCAGTTTCGGGCTTGTTGATGCGATGATCCTTCTGGTTGTCGAAACCGAGTTGAATGCCGCTGTAGCCGTCCTTGCCGGTGGATTTCTTGACCTGCAAAACCTGGTTGGACGCCACCGAGATGACGGTCACCGCAAGGGCGCTGCCGTCCTTGTTGTAAATTTGGGTCATGCCGACCTTCTTGCCAATGAGACCTAGACTCATAAATATTGCTCCTCGGGCTGAAACTAAATGCGGATGGTGATGTCAACGCCGGAGGGAAGATTGAGCTTCTTGAGCTCATCAACCGTGCGCGCCGTGGGATCGACGATGTCGAGCAGGCGCTTGTGCGTGCGGATTTCAAACTGGTCCATCGACTTTTTGTCGACGTGCGGTGAACGGTTCACCGTGAATTTTTCGATGCGGGTAGGAAGCGGGATCGGGCCGGCGACCTTGGCACCTGTGCGCTTGGCGGTCTCCACGATGTCCGCGGTGGACTTGTCGAGCGTACGATAGTCGTATGCGCGGAGTCTGATTCTGATGCGTTGGCTCTGCATGGCGTAGGGTGAGCGAAGGTTTGTTACAGGATTCGTGAGGGTTAGGCTTTGCTACCGCCGCGCTGTTCCACGATTTGTTCAACGATGTTATTGGGAACCTGCTCAAAGTGAGAAGGCTGCATGGAGTAATTGGCACGACCGCTGGACAGGGTGCGAATGGCGGTCGAGTAGCCAAACATTTCGGAAAGCGGCACCTCAGCCTTGAGGATGCAAAGGTTGCCCCGGCTGTCCATGCCCTGGATCTTGCCACGGCGACGGTTAAGGTCACCCATGAGATCACCCTGATAGGTTTCAGGAGTGGAACATTCCACCGCCATGATCGGCTCGAGAAGAATGCACTTAGCTTTCTTGAGGGCGTCCTTCATTGCGAAGATAGCCGCCATCTTGAACGCGTTTTCATTCGAATCGACGTCATGGCTGGAGCCATCCAGAAGATCCACGTGAATATCAATGACGGGGTAGCCGGCGATGATGCCATTGATGACGGCTTCGGTAATGCCCGCTTTGCTCGGATTAATGAATTCCTTGGGAATCGTGCCGCCGACCACTTTGTTGTCGATGGTGAGGCCTTTGCCTGGCTCGTTCTTGGAGATCGCGAGGACCACGTGGCCATACTGGCCGCGACCACCGGACTGCTTGACCAGCTTGCCTTCACCGCCAGCACCCTGGGTGATGGTTTCACGATAGGCGATCTGGGGCTTGCCGGCGTTGGTGTCCACCTTGTGCTCACGCAGCATTCGGTCGCGAAGGATTTCAAGGTGAAGCTCACCCATGCCGGCAATGATCGTCTGGCCGGTTTCTTCGTCAGTCTTCACAAAGAAGGTCGGATCTTCTTCGGAGAGGCGCTGGAGGGCATTGCCCATTTTTTCCTGGTCGCCCTTGGTCTTCGGCTCGATGGACATCGAAATAACCGGCTCAGGGAATGAAGGGGGTTCGAGTTGAATCTCAAAGGATTCGTCGCAAAGGGTGTCGCCGGTGCGGACATCGCGCACGCCAACCATGGCGGCAATATCACCGGAATAGCAGCACTCAATATCCTTGTGCACGCTGGCCTGAATCTGAATCAAGCGGCCCACGCGCTCGGAACGCCGTGTACGGGGATTGTAGATCTGGTCGCCCTTTTTGACGTGGCCGGAATAGACACGGAAGAAAACGAGGCGGCCGAACTTGTCGCTCCAAAGCTTGAAGGCCAGCGAGCAGAACTTGGCATTGTCACCGGCTTCAGCGGTAACGTGGATCGAGTGGTCATCAGGATTGATACCCTGGGCAGGCTTGATGTCGATCGGGCCCGGAAGGTAATCGATCACGGAATCGATCAGGTACTGCACGCCTTTGTTCTTGAAGGCGGAGCCACCGGCCATCGGAATGATCTTGTTTTCGATCACGGCGCGGCGCAGAGCGGCTTTCACTTGAGGGATGCTGATCGGCTTTTCCTCAAGGAACATCGTGCCGAGCTCGTCGTCCTGGTTGCACAACTCTTCGAGGAGGCCCGCATAGGCTTCCTCAGCCTTGGCAATTTCAGCGCCTTCCAGTTCACGCACGGTGAAAGTCGAGCCGAACTTGTCGTTGTCGGAGTAGATGACGGCCTTCTTGTTGACCACGTCAATCTGACCAATGAGGAGGTCTTCCGCACCGATCGGGATCAGGATCGGCCAGGCATTGGCGCCCAGCTTCTCACGCACATCCTTCACCACCGCATCAAAGTTGGCGCCGGTACGGTCCATCTTATTGACGAAGGCGATACGAGGCACGCCATACTTCTCAGCCTGGCGATAGACGGTTTCGGACTGTGGCTGTACGCCGGCCACGCCGCAAAGGACAAAGATGGCACCATCAAGCACACGAAGGGAACGTTCCACTTCAGCGGTGAAGTCCACGTGACCAGGGGTGTCAATGATGTTCACCCGCATGTCCTGGCCTTCGAAGGCCTTGTAGATGTCCTTCTCTGGAAGCTGCTTCCAGCGGGCGGTCACGGCGGCGGAGGTAATCGTGATGCCGCGCTCCTTTTCCTGCTCCATCCAGTCGGTCGTCGCAGCACCATCGTGCACTTCACCAATGCGGTGAATCATGCCGGTGTAGAACAGGATACGCTCGGTGAGCGTTGTCTTGCCTGCATCGATATGGGCACAAATACCAATGTTGCGCGTGCGCTCCAGTGGGTATTCGCGGTTGGGGGAATTGCGTTCGACGGACATGGGGATAATACGAAGCGTGGGGGATCTAACGGGACGAGGGAAAACTAGAAGCGGAAGTGGGCGAAGGCGCGGTTTGCCTGAGCCTGCTTGTGCACGTCATCGCGCTTGCGGACGGCATTACCTTGGTTGCCGGCGGCGTCACGCAGCTCATTGGCGAGCGCCTGATGCATCGGAGTGCCTTTGCGGCCACGAGCATAACCGATGAGCCAGCGAAGAGCCAGGGCCTCGGAACGGGCCGGGGACACTTCCAGCGGGACGGGATAGGTGGCACCACCAACGCGGCGAGCCTTGACTTCCACACGGGGCTTGGCGTTTTCGACGGCCCGGTTGAGCAGCTCGAGCGGATCGACGGCATCGGACTTCTCATTGAGCTTCTCGATGGCGGCATACACGATGCGCTCCGAGAGGGACTTCTTGCCGCCTACCATGATCTTGTTGATCAAGTGGGCAACCAGGTTGCTGTCGTACCGGGAATCGCGGAGATCCGGTTTGGCGTATACTCTTTTCCTGCGGGCCATGACGTGAAATTCAGTTCGTGTTCGGTTGGGGCTTAATCAGCGGAATCGCTCGATTACTTCTTCTTCGCAACAGGTGCGGCGGCACCCTTCTTCGGACGCTTGGCGCCGTACTTGGACCGGCCACGACGACGGGCTTCAACACCCAGGCAGTCGAGCGTTCCACGCACGATGTGATAACGCACACCCGGCAAATCCTTCACACGACCGCCGCGCACCAGCACGATGGAGTGTTCCTGGAGATTGTGGCCTTCACCACCAATGTAAGCGATGACTTCGAAGCCATTGGTAAGGCGAACCTTGGCGACTTTACGAAGAGCGGAGTTCGGCTTCTTCGGGGTCCTGGTCATCACCTGGAGACACACGCCGCGACGCTGCGGGCAGTTGGCGAGCGCAGGCGATTTGGACTTGTCCGCAGGTGTTTTGCGGCCGTGCCTGACGAGTTGGTTGATGGTGGGCATACTGATTTAAAAAAGTCTTCTCTGGCACTCAAGTCATTATCATGACGACACCAGAAGACAGTTTGCCCATCCCACAGCAAGATGCGCCTGTTATCCGGAGTCGCTGCCGATAATAAAGGCCCGCCGAAACGGGCCTTTTCTCGGGGCAACTTTGAAGATCGCCCCGGCTGTGGAGGCGCGGAGACTAGCGAGGTGGTTATGCCGCGCAACCCCTTTTTCACTCTTTTTGACATTTTTGAGTCTTTTTTGAAGGCGGGGCGGTGTCATTTCCCAGTTTTTAGTGCTTTTGCCCCCCTGAAGAGCCTGGGGCATGAAAACTGTGGGTGGGGGCCGGGCTTTGTCGAACAGATCCATGGCACTCAAGCACCACGTAGGCTTTCCCTGCTCAGGACGAGATCATGAACGCCACGATGGTTCTTGTGGGGTGGTCGGCCAATTGCTATTGAACGGTGCTGTCATCTTGCGGTCAGATTCGATCACCCTGCGAAGGCCGCTGCTGACAGGCGTATCTCCTGCAACTTGTTCTGGACATGATTCAATACTCTCGCCTTCACCCGTTGCTGCAGGCCGTGCGCAGGGCCGCTTTTCTGGCAGTCACCCTGGTGCTCGGCCTATTGGGCTGGCCTACTCTCTCCGTGGCAGCGACGAAATACGTGGAAGGGTCCGTCATCGTCACCTTTAAGCCCGCGACATCACTCAATGAGGCGAAGGCCGTGCTGGCAAACAAATCTCTGGGGTTCGCCCGCCATTACTCCCTTCTTTCCGCCAAGCGCAACCGGCACACAGGCTTGGTAAAACATCCGACCAAGACCACGGTCCAACTGATCGCCGACCTCAAAAACGATCCCAGCGTGGAGTCCGTGGAACCTGATTACATTCGCTGGGTGAACGGCCAGCCTAACGACCCGAATTTCGCCAACCTGTGGGCGATGCACAACACCGGGCAGAGCGTCAACGGCACGACGGGCACCGCTGGAGACGATGTGAAGTTCATTGAAGCCTGGAACCAGGCGCGGTCGACCACCGACAACGTGGTGGTGGGCGTGGTGGACACGGGCGTGGACTTTGGCCACCCGGATCTCGCCGCCAATATGTGGGTCAACACGGCGGAAACCGCAGGGAACAGCGTGGATGACGATGGCAACGGGTACGTGGACGATGTTTACGGCTATGACTTCGTGGACGGGCTTTCCCACCCCGACGACTCGGGCTACCACGGCACTCACGTGGCTGGCACGATCGCTGCCGTGGGCAACAACCAGCAAGGGGTGATCGGTGTCAATTACCACGCCAAGATCATGGCATTGAAAGTGTCCGCCGACGGGCAGACCCTCAACAGTTCGGCGATCATCGCCGCATTCCAGTACGCCACCTTGATGAAGGGGCGGGGCGTGAACATTGTGGCCCTCAATGGTTCCTATGGCGGCGGCGGCTCCAGCAGTGCCGAGATCGCAGCCATCCAGGCGGCCGGAGACGCGGGCATCGTTTTTTGCGTTGCCGCCGGGAATGACACGGCAAACAACGACACCACCCCCAGCTATCCCGCCAGCTACCGCCTTGCCAACATGATCGTCGTCGCCGCCTCGGATCAGAACGATGCGCTGGCCAGTTTTTCCAATTATGGAGCCACAACCGTGGATATTGCCGCGCCGGGCACCAACATCTATTCGACGCAGCCCTCCACCCTCTCCGTCCAGGTGGGCACCACGACGTATGCTACCACTCCCTTCACTTACTCCGGGGTAACCGCAGGCTTTACTGGCGCCGTGTATGACTGCGGCATTGGCAATCCAGGCGATTTTCCCACCGCCGTTCGAGGCAACATCGCCCTGATCGCCCGCGGCACCCTGTATTTTTCACAGAAAGTCACGAATGCGATGGCCGCCGGCGCCACGGCCGCGATCATCTACAACAACACCACAGGCGTCATCAACGGCACCCTTCAGCAGATGGGTGAGTGGATTCCTGCCCTGGCCCTCACTCAGGCGGACGGCTTGGCGATCAAAGCGGCGTTGCCCACCTCGGCAACGCTGGTCGCCAACGGCCTGTATCAATACCTTGACGGCACCTCCATGGCCACTCCGCATGTCACGGGAGCGGTGGCTTTCGCAGCCCTGAATTTCCCCGGCGACAGCGTGGCGCAACGCATTCATCGCGTTCTGGGCAGTGCGGAGGCCAAACCCGGCCTTCAGGGCAAGGTGGCCACCAATGGCCGGCTGAATCTTCTCCGCATCGTGGATGCCAATTCCGATGGTGTTCCGGACTGGCTGGAGTCCGATCCGAACGCCCCAGTTGTCACCACAGCAACCCAGCTGCCGGGGGCCGTCGTGGGCAGTGCCTATTCGCAGCCCCTCGTGGCCAGCGGGGGCACCGCCCCCTATACATGGAGTGTGTATAACGGCACTCTCCCAGACGGCCTGGCCTTGACCTCCGACGGTGTTCTCTCGGGCACGCCCACCACGGCTGCGGGGAATTCATTCTCCGTTCTGGTGACTGATAATTTAGCAGCCACCAACGGCAAGCTCTTCACCCTTATGGTGGCAAGCATCCCACTCTCCATTTCCACCAGCGCTCAGCTTGCCGATGGCATGGTAAATGCCAGCTACCAGGGGACATTGGTGGCCGCCGGTGGAACTTCTCCGTATACCTGGACCAGGACCGCCGGAGCCTTGCCAGCCGGAGTGAGCCTGAGCAGCTCTGGAGGCCTTACGGGCACGCCGACGGCGTACGGCACCTATCAATTCACGGCACAGGTGGCCGACACCGGAGCATTGACTCAATCGCAGGCCTTCACCCTCATCGTTGATCCGCTGCCAATGGTCATCACCTCACAATCCCCGCTGCCTACGGGCGCCATCAATCTCGCCTATGCACAGTCACTGACGATGACAGGTGGAGCCGGACCTTTCACCTGGTCCGTAAGTTCAGGCTCGTTGCCTCCCGGGCTCGGCCTGGATGTTTCCGGATCCATCACCGGCACTCCCACTGCGGCGGGGACTTTCACTTTCGTGCCACAGGTGGAAGACAGCGGGGCGCGGACGACGACGCAAACTTTTTCTCTCACCATTGAACCGTTGCCGTTGACTATCACGACCAGTTCGCAGCTCAACCCTGGGGTGAAGGGCGTTCCCTACCTTGCACAAACACTTTCCGTTTCTGGCGGCGCGGCTCCCTATGTTTGGACGATAAGCACGGGGACATTACCTCCCGGCCTGCATCTCACCAGCGCAGGACTACTCAGCGGCACGCCGACAACGGCGGGTGTTTTCAGTTTCACCGCCACGACCACCGACAGCTTCCAGCTTACCCTGGGCGCGGCTTTTCAAGTGACCGTCACCAGCAGCTATGTGAAGCCAGTAGCGAACCAGCCGGTTCTGGGCACCACGACGATTGGAGTACCCTTCAGCTACACCGTCAGCGCCACCAACTACCCAAAGAGCTTCGCGATCTCCGGCCTTCCAGCCGGACTGACTTATTCCACGACCACCGGGGTCATCAGCGGCCGCCCCGTCGTGAGCGGTACCTTTACTGCCACTGTCAAAGCCACCAATCCGAGCGGCACGAGCCTGCCGGTCACCGCACAACTGGTGGTCAATGCCCTGGCTAGGGGCTTGGTGGGCAGTTTCACTGGCGTCGTCGCCCGTGATGCCTCTGTGAACAGCCTCCTGGGCAGCCGGCTCACGCTCACTACGTCATCCACAGGCGTCTATACCGCCAAAATCACCACGGGAGCCATCACCACATCAATCACCGGCTACCTTGCCGCCTCGGCGCCACAAATCACTACTTTGGTGGGCCACCATGTGCTCACTCTGACGTTGGACGGCAACACCAGCCTGCTCAGCGGCACCCTTGACACGGCTAGCGTCTCCGGCTGGCGGCAAACATGGATTGCGACCACCCGGCCGGCCACCAGCCGCGCAGGCTACTACAGTATAGGCCTGAATTTGGCCGCCGTCGCCGACTCCAGCGCGGCGAATTTTCCGCAAGGCAGCGGCTACGCCACGTTCACCGTGACCACTGCCGGTACGCTGATCGTGTCAGGCAAAACAGCCGACGGGCAATCCCTCACCAGCGCCGGCCCTATCGGCCCAAATGGCGAAATACCCGTGTACGCGCCGCTTTATAGCAACCTCGGCTCCATCGTCGGCACCCTCACGCTTGCCACTCCCTCAGCCCTTTTGGCCGACAACACCGCCTCTGGAACGCTGACATGGCTGAAGCCCGCCACGGCTGGGCGCACGTACCCGGCCGCGTTTGGCCCAGCAAGTATCAACGCCTCTGGCATGTACCTCGCCAAGGCGGCCACCGGCCAGATCATTCTAGGCCTGCCCAGTGCGGGCTTGGCGAACGTCGTGTTTGTGGATGGCGGATTGGCAGCCTCGTTGGTCAATCCCAACGTCACCGGCTTCACTTACACGGCGGCCTATGCCATTGTTTTGCCAGCTGCGGGAGGCCCTGACAATCCGGGCAAGGCCACGCTGGCGATCAACCGGAACACTGGACTCGTCACCGGCACATTCACAATGGTGGAGACCTCCCCACTACTGACCCGGAAGCCCGCCTTCCAGGGCATGATCGTGCGCTCTGCCACCGGCACGACCCGGGCCGAGGGATACTTCCTGCTGCCGCAAATCCCAAGCACCGGACAAACCATTCTCACCTCCCCTATCCTGTCGGGGAAAATGCTGATCGAACAGTGATTCCGCCCAAGCAGTCATCTAGTTCAGGTCCCGCTGGCGCTGGCGTCCATCCGGCGCTAAGATTTTGATGTGAGCGAACGCAAGACAGTCATCAACATCGAGGAGTTCGTTGGCAAAACCGTGGGCCGCCGGAGTCCGCCGGCTGATCCGATGAAGCTGGGCTTTGCCATGCAGGCCACCACCAATCAATTGCTGCAATCATTTGGGCACAAGCTGTCCCCAAAAGGAGTGTTCCGGTTTCGTACTCATCAGGAGGCCAACGCATGGATGGAGAAGATGACACGCCCGAAAAAAGTGAACTGATCTCGCGCGCTCCGACGCAAGAAGACCTGGTATCCCTGGCCCGCGCACTGAATGCTGAAGGAGCCCTGTATTTGGTGGTCGGAGGATTCGCCATCATCAGCGCTGGTTATCCGCGATCAACAGGCGACCTGGACCTTCTCATAGATACGGACTTGGCCAATGAAGCCAAAGTATTTCGGGCTCTCGAAATACTGCCTGATAAGGCCGTTCTACAGCTCAAGCCCGGCGAGGTGTCCGAATATGTGGTCGTCCGGATTGGCGACGAGATCGTCGTTGATTTGATGGCTTCAGCATCGGGCATTGACTATGCCCAGGCCTGCAAAGACATTATCACACGCGAAATTGATGGTGTAACAATCCCCTTTGCCTCGCCAAGTCTCTTGTGGCGGATGAAAAAGAACACCGATCGCGAAAAGGACGCCCCCGACCTGCTCTTCCTGCGCCAGCAGTATGCCAAAGAGATCTTCGGGGAAGGCCACGACTGAGAAAATTAGCACAGGCATCCACGATCAAGTGCGGAAGCTGTCCGTGATCCCAGCGAATTCAAGCCCCCGAGTTCCGAAAGCAAGGAACGCGTCGCCACCGGGACATCGTCATCGGCAATACTCCGGAAGACCCCGGGGGCAGGCTCGGCGGGCCCGGCGCACCACCGCCTGGGGGACGCAAAGCCCCCCTCCTGGCGGCCCGGGCGAACGCCAATCACCATCTCAGCAATAGCCGCATTCGGTATCCTGCTTGCGCCTGAACCGAGTTGTCACCGTTCTTACCGTCCTCATCGCCATCGCCTGCCGCTGTATCTGACTCGGCGCGAAGCGTGCCTCTGAATGTGTTCAACGATCTGAATGCGGCGATGGGGTGATCTGGCGAGTTGTCCCGTCAGTCAGTTTGTGCTCGGGCCTCGTGCAATGCCTGCAACTCCCCATAGTAGCAGGTGATGAAAGCCATGATTGGGAGGCACAGCAGTTCCAGCATGCAGCTTGTGGCTACGCCCACCAGCCCCCGTGCGAGAACAAGGCGCGCAACGGCTCCCCATAGATGCGGAGCGAGCAGCATGCCGACCGTGGGCAAGGTCACTAGTCCGAAAGTGCGCCAGAAGTATTCTTTCGTGAGCGTCCAGCTTCGTCGCACAGCCTTCAGTGCTCCCGCTTGCTTATCCGCTGCGACGGCGATAGCCAGTGCGATTCGAGTTAAAAGGTAAAAGCAAAATACCACGACCACCAGCATCATCACGCCAAACAACGAATTCTCGTCCTTCGGGACGACCAGCCAGACTGCCAGAAACAACGGACCGGGGAACAGGATATAAAACAGCACCTGTGTCAACATGATGCTAAAGCCGAGGTGAAAAGCCGCTGCCAAACCATCGCCCAATCCCGGACGCCAACCGCACGCGTGCTGGCGGAACCAAAACATGCAACCGCCATGAGCAACGCTCTGGGCCACCAGCAGGGGGAGAATGCTAACGTTGTAACTGTGGATCAAGCGACCCAACATTGTAATCAGCAGGTATGCCGGCATCTTCACCATTAGATACAGTGCACAAGCGGACAGGCCACCTGTCGCAAGCACTCTTTTGGTGCGGCGCAGCAAGTAGCTGACCGCCACGCACCCCGACGGCGCGCTCTGCGGCTGCACCCGCGGCAGTCGCCCCCCCTGACGAACAAAGGCCACCGCCTCGTTTCGATGCGCTACGGCGATCCAGAAACCGTCGAAATGGAACATCTCCGAGCGTTCGGTCTTCTCACCGCTGTACCCACAATCGAGCCATACGTCGTCGTCCGACAACGCTCGTTCGAGCGACTGCTCGTCGTCCGTGTCGGCATCTCCCATTTTTTTGTCCTCCCATTTTTTGTCCTCTCTCAGGGGTTTTGGAGGTTGCTCAATGCTACACCACGGGTGTGTGCAAAGGTTGCCCGGCGAAATGCGCTGCTAGATTATCGAGCACCAGTTGCGCCATCGCTGCACGGGTTTCCTTCGTTGCGCTGCCGATGTGGGGAAGCAGGACCACGTTTCCCATCGCCAGCAGTTCAGCAGGCACGTGGGGCTCATTCTCGAACACATCGAGGCCCGCCGTCTTGATGGTGCCATCACTGAGCGCCCGAATCAGCGCCGACTCATCGACAATGCTGCCGCGGGCGATGTTAATGAGCGTGCCATTGGCACCGAGCGCGCTCAGCACTTCCTCGTTGATCAGGTGGAGGGTGCCCGGACCTCCCGGAGTCGCCACAATGAGGAAATCTGACCAGGCAGCGAGTTCCACGGCGCTGGCATGGTAGGCATAAGGCACGTCAGGCTGGGCATGCCGGCCATGATAGCCGATTTCCATGTCGAAGGCGGCAAGCCGATGGGCGATGGCCTTGCCGATGCGGCCCAGGCCGACGATACCTGCGCGTTTGCCGGTGGCTTTGGTGGTGAGCGTGTTGGCACCTTCCCCCCATTTACCAGCATGCAAGAGCCGGTTCGCCCGAACCAGACCCCGGCTGCTCATGAGCACAAGCGCCACTGCGATGTCCGCCACGTCTTCGGTGAGAACATCCGGGGTGTTGGTCAGCCGAATGCCACGCGCCCGGCAGTATTCCACTGGCATGCCGTCATAGCCCACGCCGTTGACGCTGATGATTTCGAGCGCGGGCAGCCGGTCAAGCAAGGCGGGCGGTGCCACGCTGCCGCCCAGGCCCACCATGGCGCGAATGCCAGGCCCGTGCTGCTGCAGCAGCGCGTCCTTGTCCGTGACACCGAAATACTCATGCACGGTAAACCGCTGGCCGAGGGGGTTGCGCAGGAAATCGGGCAGCGGGGCGAGCAGAAGCAGGTGGGGAAGCATGGTGCAAGAAGAGACCGGGTTGCGAGAATGATCAACCCAATCGTCTTCCTGGCGATAAATGCCCCTCGCACCCCACGTTTTGCCTGCTCTTGTCCGCACTCATTCTCCACACCATGACCGCACGCAGCTTCCTTCTCGTCGTCGCCTTCGCCAGCACCACTTCCCTCCAGGCCGGCAACTGGCCCAACTGGCGCGGGCCCCAGCAGGATGGCAGCGCGGGCGAGAAGGGCCTCCCGGCCAAGTTCAGCAAGACCGAGAACGTCAAGTGGGCCGTCCCACTGCCTGGTCTTTCCGCCAGCGTGCCAGTCGTCTGGGGCGACAAAGTGTTCATCACCGCTCCCATCGAAGCCGAGAAGCAGCTTGTCGGCCTCTGCTACGATGCCAAGACCGGCAAGGAACTCTGGCGCCGTGTCATTGCTGAAGGCGGCCTGCAATGGGACAATAAGAGCAATCTCGCCTCGCCTTCCGCCACGACCGACGGCGAGCGTGTGGTCTTCCTGTTTGCCAATGCCATCGCCGCCTGCTTTGATCTTGACGGCAAGCAGCTGTGGAAGCGCGACTTCACCGAGACTCACGGTGCTTTCGGAACGCAGTGGACCTATGGGTCCAGCCCCCTGCTCGACGGTGGCAAGCTCTATATCCAGGTACTCCAGCGTGACGCCCCTTTTGAGTTTCAGGGCTTCAAAAAGGGCACCCCTGGCAAGGACATGTCCAGCTACATCCTGGCCCTCGACCCCGCCACCGGCAAGGACGTCTGGAAAGTGATCCGCCCTACCGATGCGCAGATGGAAACACGCGAAAGCTTTGCCTCCCCCGTGGCCTTCACCTTTGAAGGCAAGCGCCAGCTGCTCATCGTCGGCGGCGACTGCATCACGGTTCACGACGCCGCCACCGGCCAGGAACTGTCGCGCTGGGGCAATTGGAACCCTGATCAAAACAAAAACCTCCGCCTGGTGCCTTCGGTCGTGGCCGGCGATGGCATTGCCGTCGTTTGCTCCCCCAAGAAGCGCCCGGTGTTTGGCGTCAAGCTGGGCCTGCATGGCAAGCTTTCCGACAGCGATCTGGCCTGGACCAGCGATCCCAAGGAGTTCACCAGCGACGTCTCCACGCCGGCCTTCTATGAAGGCAAACTCTATGTGCTGGACAGCGACCATAAGACCCTGATCTGCGTCGATCCCAAGACCGGCAAGGTCATCTGGAGCGGCGACACGGGCAGCAAGTCCAAGTTTGAAAGCAGCCCGACCATTGCCGACGGCAAGGTGTACATGACCAACTTCTGGGGCGACGTGTACGTGGCCAAGGCAGGCGGCGACAAATTCGAACTCCTGAGCATCAACGAGATGGGCGACGGCACCAAGCCCAACGGCAACTCCCGGAGCTGCCGCAGCAGCATCGCCGCCGCGAATGGCTGCCTGTTCATCCGCACCCAGGACAAGCTGTATTGCGTGGGCAAGTGAGGAGCAAGTTTGGTGCGGCGTATAAGGTCAAGCGATGCAGTCATTGGATTTCCCGAGGTTGCAGTCGGAACAAAGGGTCTGAAGATTCTCACGCACCGTCTCACCTCCTTTGCTCCAAGGGGCAACATGATCCACATGCAGTTCGATGCCAGCGCTCGTTGCGGGACTTCTGCCGCATCCGCAGCAAGTGAAACGGTCCCGCACGAGAACCCTCCACCGCAGTCGAAGCGACGGGTCCCGTCCTGTGGTGCGGCGACTCTGCACGGGTAAATGCCCGCTCTGGGCTGATGCCTCGAAATCTAAACCGTTCGCATAGCTAACAAATGCCTTTAGTGCAGCGGTCCAGCCCCGGAAGCGTCGGCAGTATGGCGATTGCGACACCGTGGACGGTGGCGCAGAAAGCTCGCTTCGGCGCGGTTGCCGACCGTAGTGCTGCCAGAGGATAAGCAGATTTTCGAACAACCGTTCGTCTGGAATATCAACCTCGTTGGAAACAGAAAGACCCGCCGCAATAATTGCCTTGTTCCAACTGCCAAAGCGGCGGGCAACCGTCGTAATGTCAAACTGGCCATGCTCATTATATGTGGGCTGAGAAACCACTGATGCATTGAACAGTCGAGCCACGCGGCACAAGTCTGCAAGCAACTCGCAATCTTTAACAGGCTGTCCAGAAACACGCGAGACCTGAAATACTCCTTCGCTCATACAGATGGGACAGGTGGTTTCTGTTGCGCGATTTTAGCCCACGGCCGCCCCTGCCAGTTTTTCCAGCCTCGCAAGATTCAGAGCGCCGCCGCCACGCAGCAAAAAACGCGTCACCCCTTTACGCAGGGTGCCGTAGAGTACAGGATCAGTAGTCGCCAGTTCCACAGGAACATCCCGCCTTGCGTAGCGAACCAGCGCAGCCACATCGGCCCAGCGTTTCTCCTTGAGCCGGGCACCTAGCCGTTCCGGACGCTCCAGCATTTCGCAGGCGATAAGTTCTTCTTCGAGTGCATTCATCGTTCGATGAAGTTCAGGTGGGAAGCACCTCCTGGCCTCACGACTTCGCGAAAGGCGGCGTGAGCTTCACGATCTTGCCGTCCTTGATCACATGCACCGCCGTGCGCGTCTGTTCCGCCACCTCACGAGCGCGCAGGGCTGCGCGCTTCAGCGCGTTGTCCGCTTGTTGAAACCAGGGGGGTGTGTTCGTTTTCATAGGTCGTCGCTGCTGGCAATGAGCAAAGGCTCCGGCCCCGCATTATCGTAGCATTTCCACGCATCGGCGAGCGGTATGTAGAGGGCAAGAAAGTTCTCCTTCCCGGCTCGGAAACGCCGCCGAATCACCGGCTCCGGGATGTGGTGGCCGCCCTGAAACACGCGATCGGCCACACGCTGCACCGCCAAGTCGGCACTCGGCAGTTCGAGGAAGAAGATCGTCACCCGGTAGCCTGCCCGTTTCCAGGCGGGAATCATCTGCGCATAGCTGCGCCCGCTCAGCGTCGTTTCAATGGCGAAGCTCTCGCCGCGCCGCACACAGTCGGCGATCATTTCCAGCATCAGCCGCCCTGCGCGCACGGCCGCCGCCTCCGGACGGAAGGGGGACAAGCCCTGCGCGATTAGGTCCGCGTTGATGAAGGTGGGGCAATCCGCCTCCTGCGGCAGGAATTCCCGCGCAAAGGTCGTCTTCCCCGCCCCATTCGGGCCGGCAATGATGATGATGTTCCGCTCCTTCATCGCATGTCCGAAAGTTCATAGCGCCATGCGCATACAGCATGCTAGCAGGCTCCCGTTTCCTGTCTCAAATATCTAACAAAGGCGGGTCCGTCGGTTCAAGCGTATTACCCTGCCGATGGCGCCCACTACCGACCAGCGCCTCTAAATGCGGAGTTGAGTGTTGAGAGCAAGAATCCGAAGGGTTCCGGCAATTCCGCGGCTTCACACGCCAAGTGAATGCGATTTTTTACGTAAATGCCTCTGAATACGTTGTCTGTCAGGTTCCCTGTCGGGGCCCTTCGGCAGCTCAGCTCCCAATCCTCAAATCCGACTTTTTGGTCAACCCGACAGTTCTTATGAGCGCACAGACGACACTGGAAGCGTAATCAATGGCAACACTGCAATTTTATGTCTGAAGAACCTGCACCTTCACCTGACCCAGCGACTTACGTGCCTCTGGAAGACGACATCGCCCGTCTCGCCTACCGCTACTATGAAGAAGAAGGCCGCCCCGATGGGAGCGCAGAAGACCACTGGTTGCGGGCCGAACAAGTCCTTCACGGCGTCGTCCCGGCTTGGACCGTTGAATCCGGCGCAGGGGACGCCTGACAAACCATTCGAGGGGGCCTTGGACCGACATTCAGATCCTCAGTACTCATCGTGGCGGCGCCACCAGTCGTAGGGCTCCGATTGCGGCCAGCCGGGCGGGGAATCTTCCCACGTTTCCTGACGCCCGAGCGGCGTCCAGTCGAGGAGAATGAAGCTCGAAACGACCACTTCGATCGCGCGTTGGTTGGTGAAGTAGGTATGATAGATCGCGTCGCCGTCGCGCAGGAAGCAACTGAGGCCAAAGGTTTCGCCTTCGTCCGTGCTCAAGCCGAAGTCCGCATTGAAACTCGTGCCCGCAGAGGAATACCACGGCAGCTTCCAGCCCATGCGCTTCTTGTAAGCGTCAAGATTGGCCCGCAGACCGAGCGACACCAGGACGAGCGACGTGTCGCGCGCATGGAGGTGTTCGAGCGGGCCGATGTGATCCACTACCATCGAGCAGCCCGGGCAACCCGCCGTCGGCCACCCATGCACGCCCGGCGCAAACATGAAGTGATAAACGATGAGTTGCCGCCGCCCCTCGAACAAGTCCAGCAATCGCACCTTCCCGCCCGGCCCATCGAAGACGTAATCCTTCTCGATCCGGACCATAGGCAACCGCCGCCGTTCTGCGTTTAACGCATCGCGCGCCTTCGTGGCCGCCTTCTCCTTGATCAGGAGTTGGTCGCGAGCGCGCTGCCATTCTTCTCGCGAAACAATCTTCGGCAGGTGGGTCAGTGGCGGTTCGTCGTGGGCATTGGCGGATTTCATGCGGTCTCCTTTCAGCAGTCACTCTTGCTTTCGTAATACCGACGAACAACGGATGTCAAAATGGACACGGCACCCCGGAATTCCGGCGCCGCCAAACCGCCTGAGGATCAGGCTTTGCCGAAGCTGTTCTCCGTTGAATCGCGGCGTTCGGGTGCAACGCCAAATGCGGCCGTTGACGGCACTGCACTTTGAGGGTGGACAGGCGGCAGTTTGCATGACAAGAGAGCGCCTCCCCCATGAAACAGCAGACCATCGTTACTCTCGACCTCGAAGGCGTTCTCGTGCCGGAGATTTGGATCGCCTTTGCCGAGAAGACTGGCATTACGGCTCTGCGCCGCACCACGCGGGACGAACCGGACTACGATGTGCTCATGAAAGGCCGCCTGAAAATCCTTGATGAGCATGGTCTGAAGCTGGCGGACATCCAGGAAGTCATTGGCACGCTCAGCCCGCTCGATGGGGCCAAGGCCTTTCTCGATGAACTGCGCTCGATCACCCAGGTGATCATCCTTTCCGACACGTTTGAAGAATTCGCACAGCCGCTGATGCGCCAGCTTGGCTGGCCGACTCTGTTGTGCCACAAGCTGGAAGTGAGGGAGGGCCGCATCGTCGACTACAAGCTGCGCCAGCCCAACCAAAAGCAACACTCCGTGGAAGCCCTGCGGGGGCTGAACTACAAGATCATCGCAGCCGGTGACTCGTTCAATGACACCGCCATGCTGGGTGCGGCGAACGTCGGTTTCTTCTTCCACGCCCCCGACAGCATCAAGGCGCAGTTCCCGCAGTACAAGGCCTTCGACGTCTACGGCGACCTGATGGCGGCGATCAAGCCGGAGCTTTAGTTCTCCGGATTCGTCTCGTCGGCAAGAAGTGCCGATTGCTCTGCCCGCGCCAATCGGCCACATTGCCCGCCCATGCCGGACATTGTCCTCGCCACGCTCAACGCGAAATACATTCACGCCTCTTTCGGGCTGCGCTGCCTGATGGCGAACCTCGGTGAGCTGCGTGAGCGGGCGTGTATGGCGGAGTTCATCATCAACCAGCAGCCGCTTGAAATCGCCGAGGCCATCGTGGCGCATGAGCCGCGCATCGTCGGTTTTGGCGTGTACATCTGGAACGTCGAGCAGACCACCCAGGTCGTGGCCTTGCTCAAGCGCATCCGGCCGGATCTGATCATCATCCTCGGCGGGCCGGAGGTATCTTACGAGACGGAGGGCCAGCCCATCGTGGAACTGGCAGACCACGTCATCATCGGGGAAGCGGATGTGAAGTTCGCAGAAGTTTGCCGCGCGCTGCTGGAAAAATCCGCGCTCCCAAAGATTGTCTCCGCTGAGCTGCCTCCGCTCAACCAGCTCGCCTCCCCTTATGAGCTGTACACCGATGAAGACCTCGCCCATCGCGTGATCTACGTTGAAGCCTCGCGCGGCTGCCCGTTCACCTGTGAGTTCTGCCTCTCCTCGCTCGACATCCCGGTGCGCGCCTTTCCGATCGATGCTTTCCTGGCCTCCATGCAGCGGCTGCTGGATCGCGGTGCCACGCAGTTCAAGTTCGTTGACCGCACTTTCAATCTCCACCTGCCGACGAGCACGGGGATATTGACGTTCTTCCTGGACCGCTGGCGCGACGGCCTTTTCCTGCACTTCGAGATGGTCCCTGACCGGCTGCCCGAACAGCTCCGAGCGCTCATCCGCCGCTTCCCGCCGGGTGCGGTGCAATTCGAGGTGGGCATTCAGACCTTTGATGACGCCACATCAAAGAACATCAGCCGCCGCCAGAACCTCGACCGCCTGGAAGATAACTTCCGCTTCCTGCGCGAAGAAACCGGCGTGCACATTCATGCCGACCTCATCGTCGGCTTGCCCGGCGAGGGGATGGAGAGTTTCGGGCGCGGCTTCGACCGCCTCGTGCGCCTGGGCCCGCAGGAGATCCAGGTTGGCATTTTGAAGCGCCTGCGCGGCACGCCCATCGTCCGGCACGACCAGGAATACGGCATGATCTATGCGCCGAATCCGCCCTATGAGATCCTGGCCACACGCGACATCGCCTTCCCCGAGATGCAGCGCATGAGGCGCTTCGCCCGCTACTGGGACATCGTCGCCAACAGCGGCAACTTCACCGGCACACTCACGCTGCTATGGCGCGACGGCGCTTCGCCCTACGCCCAGTTCCTGCGCTTCAGCAACTGGCTCCACGCCACACTGCGGCGCACGCATCAGATTGCCCTGCACGTCATCGCGCAGGCGCTGTTCGATTTTCTCACTCAAGAGGCGGGCGTGAATCGCGAACTCGCCGCCGCCACGCTGCAAGCCGATTGGCACCGCACGCCTAGCCGCGAAACCCTCGCCCTCCGCGGTATGCTTGCCGCAGCCCCACCATCGAAGCCTGCAGCGATCCGCGCCGCCCGCCGGCAGGCACGGCACACGCAGGTGCTTTAATAAGGTCAGGCCAATGGTTACTCGCGCCGCCCGCGCCAGTTCAGGCCCGTTGCCAGCAGGCAAACGCCCAGGCACGCCATCGAGAATACATCGCCGTGGCGGGCATAGAACGACATCTCGGGATGAAGGGGCACTTGGATTGTGCCGGGCAGCACTCCTTCAATCAAGGTACTGCCGGTGTCCGGATCGGCGAGCCGCTTCGTTTCGACACCGCGTTCGTCAATGAAACAGGTCACTCCGGTGTTGGTGGCGCGCACCATGGGGCGGCGCAGCTCGATACAGCGGAACACGGCCGCGGCTTTTTGCTGTTCCATTTCATCGCTGTCCAGGAACCAGCCATCATTGGATAAATTCGCCATGAACTGAGGCGCATCACGTATGAACTGGCGGGCGAGGTCGCCCACTGTGTCCTCAAAGCAGATGAGGGGAATGATCTGCACCTTGGGCTTGGCCAGCTGCATGGGTTCCATGCGGGGACCGAAGTCGAAGTCTCCCGGCAGGACCCCACCCAAAAGGGTGTTCATCAGAGGCACCCAGCGAAACGGCAGGTACTCGCCAAAGGGCACCAAGTGCACCTTGTGGTAGAGCTGCACGTGATCCCAATCCCCCTTCCACAAGGCGGCGCTGTTGTAGCTTGGCTTGCCGGAGGGACCTTGATAACTGCAACCCGCGAGCAGGGAGAAATCGCCCAGCCCCAGCAATTGATTGAAATAGCCCGGATGTTCCGGGTGGGTGAAGGGCAGGTAAACTGCGCCTTCAGGCCAGATGACCAGATCCACGGGCGAGGATTTGGCTCCCTGGCGGTCTTCGGCGTACAGTCGCGTCAGTTCGGCGTAGCGCTGATACTGTTCTCGCACATTCGCGCCGGCCCAGTATTCGGCTTGAGGCACGTTCAACTGCACGCAGGCCACTTTGACGGGAATGGTTTGCGACCTCACACCCATTTTTTTGATGCCGTAAACTGCGGTCAAGGCCAGCAGGAGAACGGCGATGCTGGTGTCAAAGCAGAGTCGGAAACGCTTCTTCGCCTGCCAATAGAGGGCCAGACGATGCACGGTGTTGAACACGATGCACGAAACGAACACGGGCAGAAACGAGGTGCCAGCGATGCCCACCAGATCGGCGACCTGAACGAGCACTAGGTTGTGAAGCAGCGCCACGCCCAGGCCATCCCACGCAAAGCCCGTGATGATCAGGCCTCGCGCCCATTCCATCCCCACCCAGAACGCCGCAGCCAGCAACGCGCAACGCAAGGACTCGAGCGAGACATCCAGCCACGAGCCGTTCAGCAATATCGCCCGGCGCGGCCTGGCCACATTCACCACGAAGGCCGCCCACACGCCGAAATAAAGTGCCATGAATCCGGCCATGGCCGCCCATGTCGCCCACCCTCCTACCTCCGGTCCCCAGCCCACCCAGGTGTTGTCGATTGCTCCCGCGATCACACGTGGGGAATGGCGCACCCATCGCAAGGCAGGCACCATGAAACAGCTACCCGCCAGCCAGCCATACAGGAAAGGCACCCGCACCGGCGCAAACGCCCGCCAGCAGCGGCGCAGGCGCCCCGCTGGACGTGTGTAAACGGGCGGCTTGCGGTCAACGAGCCATAGCACGGCCAGCAGCGGATACATCCAGATCCAGACACAGGTTTCCACGCTCCAGCACGGAATGGCGAAATAGAGGATGATGCCACTGATGGCCGCCAGGAGGGCCTGAAGGCCGCGGTGCTGGAGAGCGTTCATGGCGGGTCACGCCAGGCGCGCGTCAATATCCTTGTCCAGCCAGGTCCACAGATCCGTCAAGGCCTGCGCGGCCTTGGCCTTGGCGGCGGCGAGTTCATCCGAGCTGAACTTCGCACCAGAAGCCGGAAGGCTGCGACCGAACATGTAGTACTTGATCTTCGGCTCCGTGCCCGAAGGACGAACGGCAAAACTGCGCCCATCTGCGAGATCAACGAAGAGCATTTTTTCGGCAGGCACGCGGTCGCCTTCCTCATCGTGGATCACGTCCTTGCGGAAGTCGCGCACGCTGGTCACCTTCACGCCGTCGATCACGGTTGGCGGGTTGCTGCCATAGCTGTCGGCCAGTTTGGCGATCTTCGCGGCGCCTTCGGCACCCTCGAAGGTTTTGCTCTTGTTCACTTCCAGGAAATAGCCTACTTCGGCGTACACTTCGTCCAGCAATTCGGCGACTGTCTGGCTGCGCGATGCCGCAAACGCGGCGAGTTCGGCAAACATGACCACTGCGCCATTGCCATCCTTGTCGCGGCTGAAGTCGCTGCCCATGTAGCCATAGCTTTCCTCGCCACCGAAGACCAGGAACTGGCTTTTCTCCAGACGCACATTGCGCGTGCCGGCCTCGTCGAGATCGCGATACTTGTCTCCCAAACCGAGCGCAGCTTCGTACTTCGCGAGCTTGCTGCTGATCCATTTGAAGCCGGTGAGAGTGTTCACGCAGTTGATGCCGAACTTCGCCGCGATAGCGTCCTGCATGGGACTGGTGACATAGGTCTTCAAGAGCACGGCGTGCGACTTGTTAGCCTGGGTGAGCCAGCCCATTCCAAACATGGTCTTGGTACGGTACCAGGCCATGAGCGAACCGATCTGATTGCCGGTAAGCAGCACCAGTTTACCATCTTTGTTACGCACGCCCACGCCCATGCGGTCGCAGTCGGGATCGGTGCCGATGATGGCGTCCGCACCCACCTTGTCCGCCAGATCAGCGGCCATTTTCAAGGTCGGCGCGTTCTCGGGATTCGGCGATTCCACGGTGGGGAAGCGGCCATCCTGAATGTCCTGCTCCGGCACGGTGACGTAGTCGAAGCCCAACTTGCCCAGGATGGTGGGCACCAGCACACCGCCGGTGCCGTGGAGGGCGGTATAGACAATTTTGAGCCCCCTGGCCTTTTCCAGCAGTTCCGGGCGCAGCATCAGCGTCTGCACGCGGGTGAGGTACTCCTCATCCATGTCTTTGCCCAGCACGGTGATCTGGCCGCGATCAGCTTCCGGCACGGGCTCATAGGTTTCGCTGGTGATCGCGTTGACCTCTTTGATGATGCCGGTTGCGTGCGGTTCGACGATGCCCGCACCATCGTTGAAGTTGACCTTGTAGCCGTTGTCATGCGCCGGGTTATGCGAAGCGGTGAGCATCACACCGGCATCGGCACGCAGGATGCGCACGGCATAACTCATCTCCGGGGTGGCGCGGCAGCCGTCAAACAGGTACACATTGGCCCCCAGATCGGTGGCGATTTTGGCCGCAAATTGCGCGAACTCCTTGGAGAAATGCCGGGTGTCATGAGCGAACACAATGCTGGCCTTGCCCGCGACTCCATCGGCCGCGCGGTATTTGATGCAGTACTCCACCAGCCCGCGCGTGGCACGCAACACGTTGAAGAAGTTCATTGCATTGGTGCCCACGCAGGGATGATCCGGACGCTGGCCGGTGGCGGCCTCGCCGCGCTCGCCGGAAGTGACCACTCTGCCGATCGTGCGCCCCCGCAGGCCGCCCGTACCGAATTTCAGCGTCTGGAAGAAGCGGTCGTTCAATTCACTCCACTGCCCGGCATCCGCCAATTCTTTGATGCTTTGACGGTACAGCGGATTCGAGCTGGCACCGAGCAAGGCATTGATGTTGGCGAGACTGGCTTGAAGGAGTTGGCCTTCAGCGACGGCTTGGGTGAGGGAGGCTTCCAAAGACATAGGCGAGGCTTCACTCTAGAGGGCACGGGACTGCCGATCAAGAGCCGTCGCACGATCCTGCATGATCGTCGTTCACCCGGGAGACGGGGACTTTGCGAGGCCCGAAGGAGCACATTCTCCCGCTTGCCGCAACGGGTCCCCGGCGATAGAGTGACAGCCGTTCGCATGATGCCGCGCCGGAGCAATCGTTTAATCCTATGCTCGATCACCTTCGCGGTGGTGCTGCCTGTGATTGGCCGGAGCCGTGAACTGCCCACCCCCTCCAGTTCCACCGGCTGGCAGGATTTGCTCAATGTGCAGAAGGCCGTGAAATCCGTGCTGCCTCTGGTCCGCACGGCTGTGGTCGCCCTGGAAACGCATGACGGCGCGGCCAGTGGTGTCATCGTTACACCTGAAGGCATCATCCTCACCGCCGCGCACGTGACTGCCGAACCGGGTTCCACGGCCAAGCCGGGCCTGCGGCTGAAGATCATCCTGAGCGATGGCCGCCAGACAATGGGCACCGCCCTGGGCATGGATACCGCCACCGATGCTGCGATGGTGCGGATGGATGGGGAGCGCAAAGACTGGCCGTTTGTGGTTCTGAACCGCAATGCGGCCGCCGCCCAGCCCGGCCAGTGGTGCTTCGCCCTCGGGCACCCGGGGGGCTATGATCCGGATCGCGGGGAAGTCCTGCGTGTGGGCAAGGTGCTCAAAACCACGGCCAACAGTCTGCAGTCGGACTGCGTGCTGATGGGCGGCGACAGCGGAGGCCCGTTATTCAGCCTGCATGGCGATCTCATCGGCATTCACAGCCAGATCTGGGAGGGCCGCGATCAGAACGTGCACGTGTCGCTGGCACCGTTCTTCCGCTCCTGGGAGGTGATGAAAGAGTCCGAGGTCGTACGCGAGTGGAGCCAGGGCAGCGGTGGCTGGCTCGGCGTGGCCACCCGCCTGGGTGAAGCCGGGCAGTTGGAGGTCGATCAGGTGGCACCCAGCTCGCCTGCCGCGCATGCAGGCATGCGCAGCGGCGACGCAATCATCTCCCTCGATGGCAAACGCTTGCGCGACCGGCCCCACTTCAGTGCGATGATCAACGCCCGCGCGGCAGGCGATCCAGTGGTGCTGGTGGTTCGCAACCGGTCCGGCGAACGCATTCTCACCCTGAAAATGGCTCAACGTCCCCCCGATTGAACCATGGCACGGCGCATCGACACAGCAGTTGCGTTGATCGCGGGTGCCATGATCGCCGCTTCAGGCGTGCTGGCACAGACTCCCTCCGCCCTGCCCGATGGACAACGAACCAACGGCGAGCAGACACTCGCCACGCTGGGCTTGCTGGAGAAGGCCGCCGGCCCCAGCCTGGTGCAGGTGCTTACTGCCGATGGCAAGCTGGCAGCGCGCGGAGTGATCCTGTCCAACGATGGTTTCTTCCTCACCAAGGCCAGTGAGGCGCCCATGAGCAGCACCTTCACCGTCGCCTGGCCTGACGGCAGCGTGTGCGAAGCACGCCGGGTACACACCGATAGAGAACTTGACCTTCTACTGGCCAAAGCCCCCAGGATCACTGGCTCCGCGATGACGTGGAAAGCTTCGACCACGCTTGCGCCTGGGGACTGGATTGTGGCCACGACCACGCCCCGAGACCGGGGCTGCTCGCTGCGTCTCGGCGTCGTCAGTGCGCGACGCCGTCCCATCGCGGGCTACGGAGTTGCCATGGGCATCCAGATGAATGACACATCGATCAACAAAGGCGTGCTCATCGTCGAAGTGGCCAGCGAGAGCCCGGCCGAAGCTGCCGGCCTGCTGCAAAACGATTTGCTGGTGGCGCTGGATGGTGAGCCCGTCACCCACTCCGGGCAGGTCAAGCAGCTCATCTCGCAATTTCACGCCGGGGAGGAAGTGAAACTGCGCGTGCGGCGCGGCAAAGCGGAGAGCGACTTCCGCGTGCGCCTGGCCAGCATGAGCAAGGTTCTCGCCAACTGGTATGGCGAGGACTATGCCAACAGTGGAGTGTCCCTGCGCACCGATAATTTTCCCGAGGTCATCCAGCACGAGATCCCCCTTCAACCCAACGACATGGGCGGTCCGCTGCTCGATCTTGAAGGCAACGCCCTGGGGCTCAATATCTCGCGGGTTGATCGTGTCACCACCTTCGCACTGCCGATGGAGCAGTTTATTGGCAAGGCGAAGCAATGGATGCAGGAAGACCGAAGGGTGACAGCGGTGAAGTGACCGCCCTCAGGACTCCCCTGCCCCAACGCCATGGCTATGCGCAGTAGCCACGCTCCGCCCAAGTTCGGAGCGTGACTGGGTCAATATCAAAGCCGTTAGGCCAAATCAGCACACCGTCGTCGAGGGTGGCGGTGGCGAAGTAGGCAGGATCACGCAAAGGCAGCACCACAGGGCCAGGCGCACCGGCGATGGTATCGGCAAAATCCAGCTCAGCAACAAGGCCGTCGCGGAAACGCAAGACAAGTCGATGCGGATCGGTCGCGCGAACCGTGACAACCTCGCAGTGGTCCAGGTTGATTGCACTGGCTGTTTCGGTGCTCATGGTGGGATAATGGCTCAACATCCGGCATCAATCAAGGCCGGGGATGTAGTTGGGGCTCTTGCCTTCCAGGCAGAGCTGCCAGTTTGTATCGATTTCCACCGCATGTAGCGCCGCCCATTTTTTGATGATGCCTTGTTGGTCGGTCGCCAGCTCGCCGATATGCAGCGAGCCATCCAGCAGGCAGATGCAGTTTCTTTTCGCATGGCGCACATGGAAATGCGGAGGTTGATGGTCGAAGAAGAACATCGGGACCTTCATGTTACGAAAACGTGAAACGGTCGGCATGGGTGCCACTATACGAACCACAACCAGAAATAAGCAAACGCCACGTCAGTTCTGTGGGTCATTTTTGAAAATCCTTCATGTCCTGGGTTGAGAGAAAGCCTTCTGCGAATTTCCTGATTGCTGGCGCTCTCATCGTATCCCCCGTCGGTTTTAACTAAAATGCGTTATTCAATCGTCAACCGTCCGACGGTTCGCCCGTCTCGCATGCCTGCGGCAAGCGCGGCACGTTCTCCAGCAAAGGCAGTTCCTCAAGATCACGATCTTCCGGGGCAGCTTCGAGGTCTTTGAACTTGCGGGCGGTGACGAGGACACGGGTCTCCAGGGTGCTGAGGGCTTTGTTGTAGGAGTCAACGACGGCACCAAGGCTGCGGCCCATTTTCTGGAAGTGCTCGCCCATGACGCTGAGACGCTCATAGAGCGTGCGACCAAGAGCGCTGATCTCTTTTGCGTTTTTCTCCAAAGCCTCCTGCCTCCAGCCATAGGCCACCGCCCGCAGCAGGGCGATGAGCGTGGTAGGCGTGGCGAGGATGACGCGGTTCTCGACACCGGCTTCGATGAGCTCAGGATCCTTCTCCAGGGCGGCACTGAAGAACATTTCTCCAGGCAGAAAGAGAACCACAAACTCGGGGCTGTTCTCGAACTGCTCCCAATATGCCTTCTGGCCGAGAAGCTTCATGTGCTCACGCACCGCGCGCGCATGCCTGGCGAGCGCCGCGTCACGCTCGCCTTCGGTTTTCGCCTCTGTCGCTTCGAGATAGGCAGTCAAAGGAGTCTTGGCATCGACCACCACTTTCTTGCCCCCCGGCAGGCGGACGATCATGTCCGGGCGCAGGCGGCCTTGTTCGGCAAGGATGCTGACCTCGAGTTGAAAGTCGCAATGCTCGATCATGCCGGCAATCTCAGCGACGCGCTTCAATTGCATCTCGCCCCACTGACCGCGGGCTTTAGGCTGGCGCAGAGCGCTGACCAGGCTGGCGGTCTCGGTGTGCAGTGCCTGCTGGGTCAGTGCCAGAGAATTGACCTGGGCGATCAGCTGCTCGTACGCAGTGATGCGCTGCTTCTCGAGCTGATGGATTTTTTCATCCACCTTGGTGAGCGACTCGGCGACGGGTTTCACCAGATTGCCGATGGCCTGCTGGCGCAATTCGAGTTCACCTTTGGCTGTCTCCTGATGCTTCTCGAAATTGGCTTTGGCAAGCTCCAGGAAGGACTGCTGGCTGTTGCGCAAGGCATCCGCGGAAATGGCCTTGAAGGTGTCTGTCAGACGGAGCTCGGCGCGCTGGAGAAGTTCTTGTTTCTCCAGGGATGCCCTGCGTTCGTCTTCAAGGGAGGTCTCCAACTGAGCCTGCCGGGACAGGAGATCAAGTTCGACGTCCCGTGACGCGTCGAGAGTCCTCTTCAGGCCGGCGATCTCAGCCGAGGATTCCTCAAGTCGCAACTGCTGCTGGCTGAGCCTTTCCTGCAGTACGCTGCAAACGACCCGCTGACGCTGGTGCAGATAAAAGCCGATGATGACGGCACCAAGAACGAGGGCGGCAACGCGCCAGATCCATTCCAGTTGTTCGGAGGTCAGCGGCGGCATATCACGAAAGTAAAACGACTCAGGACTCAGGGCGCACCACTACAATTTCACCGAGCAAGGTCTCCTGCTCCACTTGCAAGTGGTTGAGCTTGATCAGTTCCAGCATGGCCAGGAAGGTTACAATCAGTTCGCTGCGGCTGCCGGCATCGGTGAAGAGCGACTCGAATTTCACGCGCGCGCCCGGCAGCACTGTTTCCAGGAGGAAGTCGATTTTGGCGCTGACGGTCCACTGGTCGTTGACGATTTCGCGGATGTCATCGGTCTTGTCGAAGCGCTTGAGCATCTTCTGGAAGGCACGGATCAGGTCGAAAATGCCGACCTGGCCCAGGACCTCGGGTGCGGCGTCGAGGTCGGGCATTTCGGGGCTGGCGGCAAAGAACTCATCCGCCTTCACTTCCTGGCTGCCCAGGAACTGCGCGACGTCCTTGAACTTCTTGTACTCCACGAGCTGGCGGATCAGCTCCCAGCGCGGATCATCATCGTCGCCTTCCTCATCGGGCGGCTGCTGATTTTTGGGCAGGAGCTCGCGGCTCTTGATGTACATGAGGTTGGCGGCCATGACGATGAACTCGCTGGCAAGCTCGACGTTGAGAAGCTTGAAGGTGTCGATGTAGCCGAGGTACTGCTTGGTAATGCGCTCGATGGACACATCATAAATGCCGATCTCATCCTTCTTGATGAGATACAAAAGCAGGTCGAGGGGCCCCTCGAATATCTCCAGTTTGACCTTGTAATCGTCGTCCACGGCGCCGGGTTTAGCGCAGGGGGTGGCGCGATGCGAGGAGAAAGATTGCAGGCGGCCAGGAGGAAGAGGAGTGGATGCAAAACCGCTGGCACCGCACCCAGGCCCCAAGTACCAGTCAAGACCTTTTCCTCCCTGTATGCTCGAACTCATCAATCTTTCGCACCATGTTCAGCGTCGCGGAGCGGAGCCCCTGACGATTCTTGACAACATCAGCTTCACAGCTCCCGGCGGGCACCTGCTGGCGGTGCTGGGCGCGACGTCCAGCGGCAAGACAACCTTGATCAACACGCTCGCCGGCCTCTGCGGGGTGCAGTCTGGCGCGGTGGTCTGGAACGGCCGCGATGTGGGTTCGACGAAACAGCCCTTCCACCCCAACGAGACCGGCTACGTCTCCGGCGATGACTCAGCCCTGCACGACCTTCTGAGTGTGAAGGAGAATCTGGTCAGCGCCCTGCTGCTGCGGGTGGGCGGGTTGTCGAAGCATGACGCCCTGGTGCGGGCGGACAAGCTGATGCTGTTCTGCGGCCTGGACACGGTTGCAGGCCAGCGTGCCGCCACCCTGCCCCGGCCGCTGCGCCGGCGCCTGTCACTTGCCCTGGCGCTTGCTCCTGCCCCCCTGCTGGTTCTGTGCGATGACTTCACCGCTGGCATGGATCCCAAGTCCGAACGGGAACTCGCCGCCCTGCTGCAACTGGTGGCGCGAGAGAAGCCTGGGCGCCTGGTGATCAATGCGACGCAGGATCTCGCCGACCTTGCCACCTACAACAGCGTGGTGGTGCTGCACGAGGGCCGCGTGTGTTTCCATGGACCCGGGCGCGCGCTCACGCACTACTTCAGCGTGCCGCACACGGAAGATCTGTACCAACGGCTCGCGAAGCGCCCCTCGCAGCGCTGGCAGGATTCCTGGAACCGCCATCGCGATTCGTATTACGCCGCGTTCAAGCTTTTCTCCACCGGAGCTGCCACGGCCGCTGACCTGGGGTCCGCCGCCGACGATGAAGACGATTCGAGCCCGGCCAATGGCAACGGCGACCGGGTGATCCTGGGTGCCAGACACGCCATGAGCGATGACGAGGAGCAGACTCTGCCACCTCCGCCGCAACGTCCCACCTTCGGCACGCAGCTGCAGGTGCTTCTTCAGCGCCGCTGGACCATGTTCCGCCGGAGCAAAAGCCAGCTGTGGCAGCACGTCACCCTTCTCCTCGGGCTGCCGCTCATCGTTGTCGTGCTGGCGTGGGGCGACATGGAGGCGCTGCGCGTGGTGATCAAGACGAATGCCGCTCCATCGCCTGAATCCCTGATGCGTGCCGGCCATTTTGCCTCGCTCTTGCTGTTGCTGCAAATCCTCGGCCTGATCTTCATGGCTGCCCGCAACGGGGCGCGTGAGATCGCCGGTGAACTCAGCATCTGGCGGCGCGAGCACCTGGGCGGCCTGCGCAGCAGCGCCTACCTCGCGAGCAAGATCGCCTTCGTGGGCGCGCTTGTGCTCGGTCAGAGCATCTGGATGGGCTTGTGCATCGACACCATCAGCGGCGGGCTGCCCGGCAACGGCGTTATGCGACTGGCGTTGATGATCCTCACTTCCGCCGCCTTCACGGCCCTCGCACTGGGCATCTCCGCCTTCAGCAAGAGCGGTGACGAAGCTTCGTCGCGCGTGTGGTTGCTCGCCTTTCTGCAAGCCCCGCTCAGCGGTGCCCTCGTGGCCCTGCCAAGCTGGTTCAGCACTGCGCTGCATCCCCTGGTCACCACCTATTATGGCTGGTCCGGCTGCGTCGAAACCCTGAAAGGCAGCGGCATCTATGAGCCGCTGACCAAGCTCAACGCCACCTGGTTTGCCACACCCTCGATCGCTTTAACAGTGCTCGCCGTGCATTTGCTGCTGGGCCTCGGTCTTGCCAGTGCCGGTTTGCGCAGGGCGGAGAGAAGCTGACATTCCCGGTTCAGGGTTGGACTGCACAGGACAGGGAGTAACTGAACCGCATGACCATACATTAGATATTCCTTCCAAACCGAGAACCGGGAACCCTGAACCGGGAACTTCACGACTACACGTTTGACATTCCCCCGGCCACTCCTCATGTAGCACCCGCCATGTCAACCCCCACGCTGGACATCCAACGCATCGCCACGCTATCGCGCCTGAAGCTCTCCGCAGAAGAGGGAGCCCAATATGCCACCCAGCTGGGCAAGATACTCGACTATATGCAGACCCTGGAGAAGCATGACCTCTCCGGCGTAGAACCGAGCGCCCATGCGATCCCGGTATTCGATGTCTGGCGGGAGGACGTCGTGGTTCCCGGCTTCACCTGCGAGCAGGCTCTGGCCAATGCACCGCGCAAGACCGCCGATCAGTTCATGATCGGCAAAGTGGTCGAGTAAGCCCCCTCCTAAACGCCTCACTTTCACGCCTGTGTCACTCGCCACCGAAACCATCGCCTCCCTCCGCCGCCGGCTCGCCTCCCGTGAGATCACCGCCACGGACATCATCAACGACCTCGCGCAGACCATCGAACAGCGCAATCCCGTGATTGGAGCCTACCTTTCGTATGATGTCGAGGCCGCGCTGGCCGAAGCCGCCAAGGCCGATGCCACGCTGCCTCTCGGCGGCGTGCCTATCGCGATGAAGGACAACATCAACGTCACCGGGCAGCCTTGCACCTGCGGGTCCAAGATGCTCGCGGTAAACTACCGCGCGCCGTACGATGCCTCCGTGACCAAGCAGCTGCGGGCCGCCGGTGCGCTGCCGTTTGGGCGCATGAACATGGATGAGTTCGCCATGGGATCCTCCACCGAAAACTCGGCGCTCGGCGTCACTCGCAACCCGTGGGATCTTGAGCGCATTCCGGGGGGCTCGAGCGGTGGCTCGGCAGCTTCGGTGGGCGCGGACCTGGCCATCGCCGCGCTGGGTTCGGACACGGGCGGCTCGATTCGCCAGCCGGCCGCGCTCTGCGGCTGCGTGGGCCTGAAGCCCACGTATGGCCGCGTGTCGCGCTATGGACTGATCGCGTTCGCGTCCTCACTGGACCAGATCGGCCCGATCACCAAGACTGTGGAAGACTCGGCGCTGCTGCTCAATCACCTTTGCGGCAGGGATGCGGCGGATTCCACTTCGCTGAATGCGCCTGTGCCAGACTTCACCGCCGGGCTGCGCAATAGCGTCAAGGGCCTGCGCATCGGCCTGCCCAAAGAGTACTTTGTGGAAGGCACACACCCGGCGGTCAGCGCCGCCCTCCAGGCCGCCATCAAACATTACGAATCGCTTGGTGCCGAGATGGTGGAGCTGTCGCTGCCGCATACCGACTGCGGTGTGGCCACCTACTATGTGCTCGCGCCCGCCGAGGCCTCGTCCAATCTGGCGCGTTTCGACGGGGTGCGCTACGGCCATCGAGCCGCCAACACCACCGATGTGCTGGACCACTACATGAGCACGCGCGCGGAAGGCTTTGGGCCCGAAGTGAAGCGTCGCATCCTGCTGGGCACCTACGTCCTGAGCAGCGGCTACTATGATGCCTACTATCTCAAGGCCCAGCGCGCCCGCACGCTGATTCGCAAGGACTTCGAAGACGCCTTTGAAAAGGTGGATCTGATCCTCTCGCCGACATGCCCCTCCCCTGCCCACAAGATGGGTGAGATGAAGAACGATCCGCTCACCATGTACTTGGAGGACGTGTTCACCATCGCCGCCAATCTTGCCGGCCTGCCCGCCCTCAGCCTGCCCTGCGGCTTCGCCATGGAAACTGGCAAGCCCCTTCCCATTGGCATGCAACTGGTCGGCAAGCCGCTCGACGAGGCCACCCTGCTGCGCGCAGCGTGGGCCTATGAGCAATCGACGGACTGGCACAAGACGCGGGCGAAGGGGGAGTAGGGAGTGTCCAGTTTTAAGTGGTAAGTGAGGCAGGGACGGCGGTTCTGTAGCTGGGGTCTGTGACCCCGGAGGCGCGGGACTTGTCGAATCCGGAACCGCTGTCCGAGCACTGGCCAACAAGGTCTGGTGCGAGAATGCGGGCCAGCAGGTCCGGCCTCGAAGAGGCCAGCTACAGCGGGAGCCTGGCGGCGTTGTCAGGGGCTGTTCGATCGGGAAGTCTCGTTTGCGCCGCATGGCGGGCAGGCCGAGAGGCTTCGGTTCCGCCAAGGGATCGTCGATGATCCCTTGGCCCGGCAAAGACGGCGGCTTGGGACAAGCCGCCCTACCCTTGCGCAGGGCTCCGAACTGAGAGGCCAACTACAGCCGGAGGCGGGCGGCCCTCACTTCGACTCGAAGATCGCCAAGCCGGACAGGATCGGCGAGGTCGTTGGTGTGGTGACAGGTGACAGGGAAGGTAGCTCGGGCAGCAGGAAGTAACCGTAACCGACGCCATCCGAGAAAGTATCCGTGGTAAGGGTATTGGGAATAATGATGCCCTGGAAGAGCACCTTGCGCACCACGGCAGGCTTTTTGACCAACTGGGTTGAGGTCGGATCAGGGTCGGTCAGCGTAAAGCTGCCGCTGAAGGTGCCGTGGGTGTTATCAATGACGAGCGTGGTGCTTGTGGCATTGGCTGGGATCACCGGCGTGGCCAGGGACTTGACCTGGAACAGCTTGCTGTTAGCGGCGTTGAGGCTGGGGCTTATCGCAGTGCCGGTCACGTTACCACCGGTGAAATTGAGCTGGGCATTGGTAAGGTCCTGACTTCCGGTGTTATCCTGCAACGACATGACAATCGCGCCGAAGGAGGCGGGATAATACAGGCCGCCGTCAACGCCAAGGGTGATGGGCTGCAGCCAGCCGTTTTTGAAGGTGCGATTGGTGGTCGCTGTCTGCGCTGGGTGGCTCCAGGTGAGAGAGCCGGTGGCCTGCTGTGTACGTTGTGCGGTGAGGGTGCCGCCCGTGGCAAAACCGCTGGTATCAATGTTGATGATACCGCAAAAGGTGCCGGGGAGAACATAGAGGGACTGGTACACCAGCACCTGGCCGGTGGGCCCCATCACGCCGGTGGTGGCGAGGGCGTTGCCATCGGCGGTCTTGCCGAGGATGGTGGTGGTGCCTGCCGCCGCGATGGTGAGCCCGCCATAAGAGGAGCCTTCGGGCTGGCTGCCATTGGTGGGAGGCCCACCGGGGACATCAGCGATGAAGTTGTGCAATCCTGCCACGAGAGCAGGATTCGGAGACGGTGCCAGGGTTTTCCACTCATTGCGCCAGCCGGTGATCGAGGCGCTGGTGCTGCCATCAGTCACGGTGCCGGAGAGAAGGTTGGTCGCCGGATCAAGGCTGAACGCGATGGTCAGCGTGGACTTGCCAGTGCGGAGAACGGTCACCTGGCCCTGCGGATTGTGCGGGCTGGGGTCGGCCACTGCGGAGGTGACCAGCTTGCCGAGGAAGGCATAGGCGGTGGGGCCGATGGTGAGCTTGCCCGTGTAGCTGGAATTGGCCAGGGTGGCCAGGTCGAAGCGCGCACCGAGACCCAGCGTGCCAATGACGGAGGCAACCGTGGAACCCGGAGTCGGGGCACCCGAACGATCCACCAGACCCACGAAGGCACCCAGGGCACCCGCGTCGATCGGATCAATGACGATGGTGAACACATGCAGGATGGTGGAGCCTGCCGCGTTGGTGGCGGTGACTTTAGCGAGACTGAACGAGCCTGCGACCGTCGGTATGCCGCTGATGACACCGGTGCTGGCGTTGATGGTGAGCCCCGTGGGCAGACCGCTGGCGGTGTAGGTGACCGGCGTCATGTGCGGATCGTTGCTAGCGCGGGTGATCGGCAGCGAGTAGGCCGCGCCCACCCTTCCCTCAGGAATGCTAGGTGGGACAACAATGTCGGGCACGGCGGCGACGTAGAGACTGAAGTTGCCGGTGTTGGCGGTGAGGCCGGTATTGGGCGTGGTTGTCTGGCTCACCTGACAGTAGAAGGTGCCCTCGTCGCCCGAGCCGATGGTCTTCACCGTCAGCTTCGGACCGACAATGGCAAATTTGGCGGGATTGGTGGTATTGGTCAATAGACCCGTGCCGACTTTGAACCACGCGTAGGTGAGGCCATCGCCTGCCGCGACGGCGGTAAAGGTGGTGCTCAGGCCGACTTTGACCAGGACGATTCGGTTGGTTTGATCGACCACAGAGATCTCGGCGGTACCAGCCGGGGCGGTTTGGCCAGTGGTGGTGAGAGAGGTGCCGACCACGTTGGTGGCCTTGGCGGTGTATTTGCCCGCGTTGAGAGTGGTGGCGGCGGCAACATGGTAAACCGGATTGGTGGCGCCCAGGACCGACAAGCCATTCTTCAACCACTGAGTGATCGGGGTGGATCCCGTGACATTCGCCGTGAGGCTGAAGGCACTGCCCAAGGCCACCATCTGGTTCTGAGTGGCAGGGTTCAGGGTGATGGTAGGCGCGACGGCAGGGGTGACAGTGAGAATGCAACGAGTCGGCAAGACGAGCCCGGCATTATCGGCCGCGGCCAGTGAGGTCATGGTGATGGTCAACGACTTAGCGGTCTTGATCGCATTGCTGGTGAGCTTGATGGGAAGGTTGCGGGTGAAGATGCCGGCCGAGATCTCCGACTGACTAATGCCGCTCGCCTTGATCACGAAGGGTGAGACGGCGCTGTAGGCGGTCGTCGGCACACCAGCGTCAGGCACGATAGTGAAGGTGATGTGCAGATCGGTGCTGGGGATGCCGCTGATGGTAATCGGCACATTGGCCGTTCCGATCAGGTCATCGACCGTCATGGTGGCGGAGGCGAAGTAAACAGAGGGAGCCGGGACGACGACCGGGTCGCTGGTGAGAATCGATCCGGCAGCGCCGACCACGGCCAGGCGGGTAGCCGTGCTGTTGTAAGCGACGGCAGTCAGGTCCTGGGAGGTGCCCGCGTCGAGCACTGTCCAGCTCAATCCATCCGGGGAGCTGAGGACCGTGCCGCGGGCGCCCACCACGAGGGCGGTGGTGCCGGTCCAGGTGACACCGCTGAGATCGGCGGTTACAAAGGAGTTCTGCGCGGTCAGGTTGATGCCATCCGGAGTGGTGAGTAACGTACCGCCAGCGCCGACGATGATGAACTGTGAACCGGTCCAGGTGATGGCCTTCAAAGCGGGCAGGCCGCCGGGGGTGTTGTCCTCCCAAGTGACGCCGCCATCGGAAGAAGTGAGGATGGTGCCGCCATTGGCACCTACATCCCCCACCACCACCATCAATGATCCATCGCTGGTGCTGGCAATGCCCTGCAGGTTTTCAGTCGTGTTCGAGGTGAGCGGGGTCCAGGTGGTGCCAGTGGTGTTTTTCAAGATGGTGCCCTGTATGAGATCGGCATCACCCACGGCAAAGTAAGCACCGTTCGTGTAGATCACGTCGTGCAAGTTCACCGCCACGCTGGCAGAGGATGCCGTCCAGGTGACGCCATCAGGGGAGGTCACGACGTTCCCATTGTCGCCTACGGCCAGGATTTGCCCGGGTTTATAGGCAACGGAAGCCAGGCGGACGCCAGTCACGGCGCCGGGCGTAGTCCGCACCGTCCAAACATTGCCCGCAGGATTGACCGTTGGAGTCGTGGTGGCGGCCGAGGTCGCGATGCGGCCGTTCTTGCCGACGGCGATGAACTGAGTGCCATTGTAGGTGATGGCTTGGAAGTCATCGATGGGACCCGACGAGGCGGCAGACTTGGCGAAGGACGTGCCAGTGCTAGTAGTCACAATTGTGCCGCTGGACCCGACCAGAATGGACGAATTAAGGCTTAGGGACACGCCCGCCTGGAGATCGGCCGTCACGCCGAAGGGGACGGCGGGACTGTTCCAGGTTGTGCCATCCACGGAATAGAACACCACCCCGCCAGCCCCGGCGACAATGAAGCGCGCGCCATCGTAATGGACGGACCGCAGGTTGGCCGTGGTGCTGAGGATGGAGCCGACCGTCCAGCTCGAACCGTTCGCGGAAGTAACCAGCGCACCGCCATCCCCGACGGCGGCGAACTTGCTGGCGTTGAACGCCACGCTGCGCAGCCAGTGGTTGGTGTTCGACGTCGCTTGCGCCCAGGAGGCAGCCTGGACATCGGTGGAGGTGATGATGACACCATTCTTGCCCACGGCCACCAGGGTGGCATTGCCGTAGCTCACCGATTCCAGATCAGAGCTGATCGTCGAGTTCTGAGAGGTCCAGGAGGCACCGTCAGGAGAGGTGAAGATCAAGCCCCCCTGGCCCGCGGCGACAAACAAGGACAAGGTGTCCACCCAGATCACGCTCTGCAAGGCCTTGGCACCGCTGGCATTGCGATAGGTCCAGACGACCCCGTCAGGGGAGGTGACAATGTTGCCGTCGTCACCCACCGCCACGATGAGAGGCACGGCAGGAGTAATGGCGGGCGTGATGTTCGGTGTGGAGGCGATGGCGTGGAGGGTGGGGTTGATGCCCAGCGCCACGCGGCTCCAGGTAGTGCCGCCATCGGTCGAAGTGAGCAGGGTGCCCGAGGTGCCCACCGCAAAGATTTTGGACCCAAGCTGGGTGACCCCGAGCAGCGTCTCATTGGTGGGCAAGGGGTTGCGCACCTTCCAACGCGTGCCCAGAGGAACGCTGCTGTCGTTGTCTTCAATTCTCAGGGTGAAGGAAGCGGGCGAACCGATGAGCAGCGTGCCAGCCGGCGACGGTGTCCCCAAGCTCAGGACCAGCGTCCTGGTGGGCTGAGCGAGGGCGTTGTCGTGCACCAGGATGGTGACATCCGCCGAAGTCGAACCGCGGATGAAGGCGACCGAGGGCTGCACCAGGTCATAATCAACGCCCTGAGTGGCTGTGCCGCCGAGCACCAGCGGAACGGTAATGCCGCTGCTGTTGCTGGGAACAGGGGTGTCGAGTTCGACCGCCACCTTCACCGACATCTCGCCTTCGATCACATGGGCCGAGCTGACCGCGAAACGTGCGACAGGGGGGGCACCTGGCTGGCGCAGCTTCAGGATGATCTCACCGCTGCTGTTAAACAGGCTGGTATCCCAGTAGTAGCCACTGAGCAGGGATGGGAGATCGAGCTGGCTCGACAAGTTGCCGGTGGCAAAGAGGTTGCCGGGAGTCCATTGCAGCAGGTTGAAAGTGAAGTCACTTGCGTTAGGGCCATTGGGATCTGGCAGAGGGAAATTCAACAGCACGTCAAAGGCGACCGTAGGATCCACCCTAAACTGCCCCGTCACATTGATCGTATCGTAGTCCAGAGGTGAGCCCCCGGAGCCCAGATCGAAATTGACGGAAGCCCCCAACCCAAGCGTGAGGCCGTTGTTAAAGTTGAGATTGCCCGTGCCGCCATATTTTGGATCCCCGGGCGAGAGGATCGCGCCGGCGGACAGGGTGGTGGGGCCGGAGATGGTGCCATTGCCGCCGAGAAGCGAGCCCAGGTTGGAGACGGTGACCGCTCCCGTGCCCGTGCCGGAACCGATGGTGTTGTCCACGATCAGGGAGCCGCTGAGCACGCTGGTGCCGCCCTGATAGGTGTTGGCCCCGGTCAGGGTCACCACGCCAGTGCCCAGCTTTTGCAGTCCGAGAAGGTCGCCCGAGTTGTTGGCTTCCGAGAAGATGCCGTTGAAGACGACGCCACCGGGGTCCAATGTATTGGAGAGCAGCCTGACGGTACGGTTGAGGGTGGCTGTAAGCGAGGTCACGGTGGCCTTGACCGTGGCCGGCGCACTGATGACAAAGGCGGTGGGGCTGGTGATGGAGACTACCGTCGCATTGGCAGGGATGTTGGCCCCTGAGATGGTCATGCCCACGAGCAGACTGCCAGTGTTGTCACAGTTGACGGTGGTGCTGCTAGGCAAAGTCGAGGCGTTCGTAATCAAACGTGCGGCGTTTTGCAGCACCACATTGCCATTGAAAGTGGAAGAGCCTGAACTCAAGGAGGCAGCTCCGCCGAGCGAAGTCACACCGAAACCGGTGGGCCCGTTGATGTCGATCGAGTTGCCAATGGTCAGACCCGAGGTGGAGGCCAGCAGACCGATGTTAGGATCCAGCGTGTCCACCTTCCACCAGGTGGGCGAGAACTGCGGCACCGGCGGGTTGATGGTTGCGATCAGGGTCAGGGGGCCGGCGGTAAGCTGGGACGGCGAGTTGACGATGAAAGTCTTGGTATCGACGATCCCGGTGATCGTCGCGTTGGGTGCCAGGTCCACATTGTCCGACGGAAGGACACCTGACTCTGCCACCTGCATGCCAATCACCAGTCCTGCGGTACTCGCACAGGTGACGGTAGTGCTGTTGATCGTGGTCGCCGCGCTGGTGAGCGTCACCGCGCCAAACGTCACATGCACGTCCGCGGCGAGGAAGAAGGTCTTGCCAGTATCGGTGGCACCGGTGCCGTCGTTCTTCACGAACACCCGGGTACCGTAGGTCATCTCTGAATCCTGATCGAACTCAGCAATGCGGTTCAGGCCGATGGTGTCGCCCGCTCTGAACGTCAATACCAGGCTTGAATTGGCCGCAATGGCCGGCGCGCTGATCGTGAAGGAAGGGGTGGTGGGCAATCCCGTGTTGGGGTCCGTCACCGAGGGGAACACCCCGGTGACCGATGCACCGACCGGAATGTTGGGACCCGACACCGGCATGCCAATGACCAACTGGCCGAAGTTCGGATCACTGGGCGAGCAGGTGACGGTATTGGAGCCAATCGTGAAGACCAGATTGCCTGTTCCTGTTCCGATGGGAGCCAGGCTCAGCACGAAGGTATGATCATCGATGATCGACTGGACCTTGCTGCCGGCGGCGAGGAGGGTGGGGTTGCTCACCGTCATGCCCACCAGAAGATTCCTGGTCCCACCGATGCCTGTGGTGACAGTGAACTGGCTTCTGGCAATCCCAATATTCACCAGGGTGATAGCAGGGTTGAGCGAGGTCACGCAGGGGGAGAGGTTGAAGGAGTCGCCGTGCGCATAGACGAGCTCATAGATGCCGTTGCGATCCGGGGAACTGTCCTCGCCATTGAGCAGGATCAGGGTGCGCTTGTGGAACAAATCACCGGGGGTGATGATACCATCCAGCATCGAATCCGCCTCCGTGTAAATGCGGTTGTCGATGGTCACTGTGGTATTGGGGAAGATAAAGCCCCCCCTGCCGTTGCTGGTGCCGGGGCGGCCGAGGCTGCGCGGGTCAAAGGAGCCGCCCTGCAGCAGGACGGAGCGGCCGGCAGAGGTGCGATCGACCGAGAACGGGGCGGTGGTGGTGGTATCGCCCAATTCCACGTTGGCATTGCCCAGGGCGGTGCTGTTGCCCAGGTACAAGGCACCGGCGCGGATCACAGCAGCCCCATCCACGGCCGGCCCTTGTGTCGTGCCTGGCGTGCTGGGGGCTCCGGGGAAGGTGGCCGGACCGTTGAGCGCCACCACACCCCCATCCACCACCGTGAAACCACCCGTGCCGGTGATGCCGCCATTGAGGGTGATTTTGCGACCCGCCTGCGGGCCGAAGAAGATATTGCGACCAAGGATCATCGGGCCGTTGAGGGTCGGGCTGCTGGTGGCGTTGATGGTGGTGATGCCTGAGGTGTTCTTGTTGCCCACGATGATGCTGGAATTGAAGGTGCCCCCCCGCAATTCGAGCACCAGGGCATTGTTGGCATTGGTGAGGTCCGTATTGCCGATGCCGAGCGGGCCGGCCAGCACGCCGATACCCAGTGCGTTGGCACTGGTGCTGAGCGTGCCCTGGCCGAGCACCGCGCCGCCTGTCTGCGTGCCCGATCCGCCAGTCAATCGCAGCGTGCCAAAGCCCGTTTTACGAATGGACCCGCCATTGCCGGACAGGCCTCCGGAGAATATCGCGTCCACCGCCGCCGCACCGTTCGCCACATCCACCACCCGGGCGAAACCGCCGAGATTGATCGGATTGGCAATGGTGATGGTATTGGTGGCATCGGAGGAGCTGAGCATCAGCTCTGAACTTTCCGGCACGAATCCGTTCGCACCCCACACGACCGGGGCAGGAACAAGGGAGCCGCCAAAGTTCACCGTGGCGTCGGCGACATACGCCGCAAAGCCGCCGCTGCCGGTGAACTGGACCTGTCCGAGGCCCGTTCCCAAAATGCGCGTGAAGCTGCTGGAAATACCCAGAACACCGCCGTCAAGGACGAGATTCCCGGCCCCCGCGACGCCAGAGGCGGAGGCGAGAATCCCCCCCGGCAGGGCGGCCCCGGGCGTCGCGCTGACAGTACCCGCGGTAGTGCTCACGGTGGGGAGGGTGCCAAGGCGCAGGACCCCACCTGTCAAATAAGTGGTGCCGGAGTAGGTGTTCTCGCCGTAAAGCGGGTTGGGATCGCCGACATTGCCCAGGGTGGAGTGAGGGTCTGTGATCAGGGGCGAATTATTGCCCCACAGGATCGTCGTGCCAGTGCCCGTATGCACTAGATTCACCATGACGTGAGGAGACACGAAGGAGTTGTCGGCAATCTGCGAGGCGATTTGCAAGGGACTCACAGGGTTGTAATTGTGAATGATAAAGTCATTCTGCTTGGTGCCCGGATCATTCAAGCCGCTGGTAATCAATCCGCCCTGGATGATTTTGGAATTATTGCCGGAGTTCGCCCCCGCCAGGATGGCCCCGCCGGCCAGCACCATGTTGTCCGTAATATTGACCACGCCAGCCGCCTGGGCGAAGAAACGCATGGCATAGACTTCCAGGTTTGAGGGAGTGAAACCGCTGAAAGCGGTGCCGGATTCCGACACGGTCTGCCCGGAGCCCCAGGCGGAGACATCGGAGGTGGTGGTGTAGAGGCGTTTGGAATCTGCGGAAATCACACCGTCGTCGGCCGGTTCGAGGGAGGCAAAGTTGTTCACCCCCGGCTGCGACACGAAGCTGGTATCCAGGTAGGTCGCCCAGGGAAGCACCGTCGCCTGATCGATGGAGTTCACCGCCAGCGTGATATTGGCACTGGCACCGCCATTGGGATTCTCCACGAACAGGACGGTGCCTCCCGGCTGACGGGCGACGTCGGTGGGAGCGAGGCCGTTTTGCAGGTTCAGCGTGGTATTGGAGCCAGGCGCGCTGGTGACCCAGACTTGCGAGGCACCGGTGTTGAGGGTGAACTGGCCGAGCAGGTTTTGAACGCGGTCCTCGGTAAAATCAGTGCCGGAAAGCACCGGTGCGGTGGCCACGCCCACCAGCTCGAACTTGCCTCCCCCCAAAGTCAAGGTCGCGTTGTTGGCGGAGGCGGCAAACTTGTCACTCACTGGCGTCGTGGCACTGGCGGCGGGATCGTTGGGATCGATGTACACCAGTTGGAGAGCGCCGCCGTCCACCTCAAAGCCACCAAAATTGGTCGCGCCGCCGGTGGTGACCGAGCGCGACAAGGCCAGCGTGCCCGCACCGGTTTTTTGCAGGATGCCAAGGGCCGCACCGGTACCGCCGGACAGGTTGCCGGTGAAATTGAGGGTCACGCCTTTGTTCGCCACGTCAATGGCACCCTGGGAGTTGATGGTGAAGCCGCGATCCACCGTGGCGCTGTCACCCGTGTAGCGCAGGGTGCCGCCACCGATGGTGATGTTGGCGGCTGCGGAGGTGGAGGCCCCCAGCGTACCCGGCACGCCGCCATTGGTCACCTGGGGCACGCTCAACGCGCCCCCCGAAATGGTGACCGGACCGGTGAAGGTGTTGACCCCGCCCAACTGCGCGGTGCCTGGGCCCGCTTTCAGCAGGCCATTGTGCCCGGAGACGGTGACATTGACCACCGGGGAGAAAACACTGATGCTGAGCGTGAAGTCCGTGGTGCCGGCGACCAGGCCCGACACGAAGGTACCAGGCTGAATATCCGTACCGATCACCGGCACCGCCGCACCCGAGCCCATGCCGCTGGTCGTTCCGCCGTTCAGAAGATGAACCTGCAGCCCGCCGTTGCCCACGGCAATATTCCCCACAAAGGGGACGCCGTTTATATCGGTGGAATGGCCGCCAATAATGAGACTACGGGTCTGGTTGAAGGTAAAATAGAAATCCGTCGTGCTGCCAGGGACAAGGCCGATGACCGTGGCCCCGGAGGGGATGCCCAGGCCTGACACGGTCTGCCCTACCGCGATGCTTGGGGCGGTGCCCCCGCTGCTGCCTGTGGTGATGCCCGAGGTGCCGCCCACGGACAAATGCACCTGGTAGGCCATGGTGCTGCGCGTGAGCGTGTCCGCTGAGGTGGTCCCAGTCAGATTGTTGCTCAGCAGATAATCGGTCGGGCTCACTACGGTGGTGACCGTCGTTCCAGGCGGAATCAATCCCTGCCCACCGGCGGTGACCGCGTCACTCACCTGCTCACCGACCACCAGTGGCACAGCAGGAGTCGAGGAGAGCACGATCTCATTGGGGTTGGCGGTCTGCGCGGTGAACTGGAAAGTCGGAGGAGCCATGACAAACACATTGCCCACCGACAACTCACCCCAGAGATTGATGTTCACCGTCACTCCGCTGGAGGCGACAGGCAGAGGGTTGCTCACCAGGTAATCGGTGGCATTGACCCCTGCAGTCGGGTTCACTATTGCGGTGATCACCGTGCCCGCCGGAATGTAGCCGCCCGTGTCGGTCACCAGCTCGCCAACGACCAATTGATAGGGGGGAGGAGCGGAGAGCCTGATTTCGTTGGGCACGCCGTCCGCCTGGGTCGTCACCGTGTAAGTGGAGGGCGGAGGGGTCGTCGCCGACCCGTTCTGGGTGAAGGTGAGCGGGCTCGCGATATTCTGGGAGAGGGTGTAGGCGGTGGTGTTGGTGATGCCATTGAGTATCGATCCAGGACGGATGTTGGGTCCTGTCACCACCATTCCGGTATAGAAAGTGCTGGTATTGAGACCCACGCCCAGGTTGATGCGGTTGACCACGGCGCTGCTGTAGGTGATGCTGAGCGAGGTGATATCCAGCGCATTCGCGATCGCCGAATTGATCTGCAAACCGCCAAGCGCATCGTACTGCTGGATCACCAGATTGCCGCCCTGCGCATTGTTGCCCAGCACAAGGGTGCCGCCGGTGATGATGTTGTTCACCGCCCCGGCGGAGGCTGACTGCAAAATACCGCCGTCGTTGAGCAGGTTGCTACTGTTCTGCTGCAGCGTCAAGGTGGTGGCCGCATTGGTGGCGTATCTCAAGGTACTGGCCACGGCATTCATCCCGAGGCTGTTAACAGTCGTTGGGGTGCTGTTGGTAGTGACATTGACGTTCGAGGACAATCCTGCCCAGGTATCAGTAGAATAGCCGGTGTAGGCCACGAAGGGTCCAATGGTAGTGCTGGTGGAGGAGGTGCTATTGGGGTTGTACGCCCAGTCGGAAACATTTCCCGACGTCACCGTCGCCCAGGTGCCGATGATGCCGCTGTTCGCCTCATTGGGGCGGGTGGAACTGGCCGCGCTGGTGGTCGGGCCAAAGGTTTGCACGTCCAGCGTGGCACCCTGGGCGATGGCAATAGCATTCACCCGCAGGGTGGTGCCGTTGGGGGTGGCGGTGATTCGGTTAAGCCCGAAGCCAAGGGACAGGGTGTTGACCACTTCAACGTTTCCCGAGGCACCGCTCGGCAAGCTCACCAAGTTCACGGTGGCACCCGAGCGCCCACCACCCAGTGTCAGCGTGGCACCATTGGCCAGTTTGCTGCCGAGGTTATGGGTGTAATCAAGCTGCAGGGTGCCTTCGTTGACGTTCATGCCACCAACGAAGGTGTTCAGGCCGTCCAGGCTTAGCGTGCCCAGGCCCACCTTGGTGATGCCAGCTTGGCCGCTGATGCCGCCTTGCAAATCGAGCAGTGATCCCGTGTCCACTTCGATGGTGGACGACACATCCGCCACGACCGGCCCCGCCCAGGAGCTGGAACCGATGATGGAGCGCAGGCGACCGCCATCCATCGCGAGAGTTTTGCTGCTGGTGTAGGCGACGTTGCGCAGGTCGAGGTTGCCGCCCAGCAACTGCACAGGCCCGCCCCCGGGGGCTCCCAGAACCCCGTTCTGCTGAATCGCCAGCGTGCCCAGGTAGATGGTGGTGCCGCCAGTGAAATCACTGAAGGAATCGCCGATCACCGGCATCGACACGGTGACGGGGATGGCGGCCTGGCTGAGAGTGAGCGTCAACTGGGTGTTAGCTAAATCCGAGGTGAAGGCCGAAACACTTGTGTTCGACGGGATGCCGGGGCCGGTGATGTCAAAGCCCACCCCCATGCCGGCGACAAAGTCGCAGACCACCACGTTCAAGGTCGTCCCCGTCGGGTCGTAATGGAAGGTGGAGTGCGTCAGCGTCAGCGCCCCGGAGTTGGCATGCAAGGTGAGAGGGGCGGCCTGCTGGCTGAGCACGAAGGATGGCGGGGAGCCGGTATTAACCTGGAAAACCGTGGTTCCTTCGAGAATGCCCGTGCCCGTGACGGTCATGCCCACCACCAGTCCGGCGGTGCTGTCGCAGGTCACCACGTAAGAGGGGTCGGAAGAGGCTGGCAGTGAAGCCACATTGGTTGTGCAGTGGGTCAGAGTCACATTGGGGCCCAGGGGAAGGCCCATGACCCAGTTGCCATCACCGGATTTCTGCAACGACAAGGGGGCGCGGCCATTGTCGTGAAGGTCCATGCTGAAGGTGTTGTCGCCCAGGTTGCGACCGCCCAGCACGAGGGTAGCCGCCTGATTGGGCTTGCTGAAGCCGATCGAATCGGGTCCCAGATCCGTCACATTGGAATTCTGGTCCACCGTAAACAGGCGCCCCTGAAGCACGCTCACGGTATTGCCAAGGCCGACGCCGTTGGCATAGTACCCCGCGCCCAGGGCACCCACGCCGATGGTGAAGGGCCGGTTGCTTGAGACGGGGTTCGTGCCGACGTAGGACAGCCCGGCACCGTTCTCAATGTAAAGCAGCGAGGCCGAGCCCACATTGCGTGCCAGGTCCCCGGGACTGAAACCGGTGCCTCCGCCCGTGCCAATGGCGGATGCCTGGCCGCGAAATCCCAGCAACGAGGTGGCCAGCACCCCCTCAGAGATTTTGGTGGTACCCCGATAGTCCGACAGAATATCGCCCAGGGCTTGGGTGAGTGTAAGCACGCCCGCCCCCTTTTTCTCAATGCCCAGTGTCACCGGACTGAACGTAACGCCGTCCGGTTCCAAAACCGTGTCGGTAATCGTCCCGGCGAAGGTGGTATTGGTCAGCTGATTGATGGTCAGCAGAACCGGTTGATGGGGATTGAGCACCGTCGTCGTGCCCGGCAATGCTCCCTGAGTAGTGTCAGGCTGCAAGGTGATCGTACTGCCGACAGAGGCGGACAGGGCACCGATGGTCACGCTGGAGCCCAGGGTGAAGAAGCCGCCCGCCATGGTGACCACCTGATTGGCGGGAACGGTCTTGCTGTCATGGATGACAACGGTGCCGGAAGTGCCGATGGAGAAGCCGCCCGTGAACGAGTTGGAGCCGCTGTTGAAGGAGATGGTACCGCTGGTTGCAGTGACGGTGCCCTGGAAGGTGTTGGTGCCGTAGAGGTTGATAATGCCCCCGGAACTAAAGATTGTCTTGCTCCCCACGCCCAGGCCGCCAGGGCCGGTAATTGGTGCGTTGATGTTGACGGTTGAGGTGGGGTCCAGGGCAAACGTGCCGCTGGCTGGCCCCAGAACGATGCCATGGTTCGTATCGAAGTTGAGAACGGGGCTGGTGGGCTGACCATTGACCACGCCGGCGCTCAACTGGATGGTGCCGCCGCTGAGGGTGAGGAAATCCGCCTTGAACTGGGGTGCGGAGGGAATGGCAGCCGCTCCAGGAACCTGCCCAAGACTGGTGATCGAAGCCACGTCGAGATCGCCGCCGTAAACCCGGGTGCCGCCGGTGTAGGTGTTGGACCCGGTCAATTTCACCTCGCCCAAACCGTTCTTGACCACCACCATGCCGCTATTGACGGTATTGACTCCCGCCGTGCCATTGGCCAGGACCGCCCCCATCTGGACGGACATGGTCAGGGCCGTCGTCCACAAGTCCAGTTCATTGCCTGTCAGGCCGCCGGGAGTCAGGCTGCCCGTGATCGTGCCGAAGGCGCTGATAATCGGAACGGTGGCCAGCTCGAAAATCATGCCCCCGGAATTGATGGTGAGCTTGCGCGGGGCGGCCACCGTGCCGAGACTGAGCGTGCGTGCCGTAGGGTCATTGAACTCCACGGAATTGACAATAGTATCCTTGGTGGAGACTTGGTTGGCCTTGATGATCGCATCGACGGAAGCGCTCCACGAGCCAATGCTGACGTTGCGGCTGCTGTTAGACGCGGTCAGAAAAGTCACACCGTTGGGGCCGTAGGTGGCGAAGTCATAATTGGTGGCGTCCTGAGCCACGGCCCAGCCGCCGATCAGACGGCCGGCATTGGTTCCGAGGGTCAGCGGCTGCGTAAACAACAGCTGGTTGAAGGCAGATCCTCCCAACCTGGGTCCGGAAAACAGCACCGATGATCCCGCTGCGTCGGCACGATACAACATACTAAAGGTCAGGGCGCTGGACGAGCCCGCGCCCCCGGGCTGGGTGTTGATCGTGGTAAGACCGCTGGTCAGATTAAGCGCGCCCAGCGATTCAGTGTAACTGGCCGCCCCCCCGGGGTCGCCATTGCTAAAGCTGATGATTCCGCCGGTGCTGTTGATCGGGGCATTATTGTTGATGCGGTCGGTGGAGTTGAGTTGCAGCCCCCCCGTGATTTGCGGGTTTGGCGAGTTGTTGATGAGCAGGTTGCCATTGGCCAGGTTGATGGCGGAAGTCGCAAGCAAGCCCGGACCTGCCGTCCATAACGCGGTGATTGCCCTGCCGTAGGCCGGTGTGGAAACGTAGGTCACCGCCAGCAGCCGAGTGCCGCTGGTGTAGGTCACCGAGAAAAGACCGCCGGGGCCGCTGGTGCCAGTGAAACTACCACCGTTGTTGGTGGCATTGGCCTGGCTCCAGGTATCCACCCCATCCGTAACCAGGAGGGAGGTGCCCCCGGGAGGACTGATCAAGGTGGCCGAGAATGACTTGTCCACGCCATCGGTATTGCCGATGCGCTGGTTGTCCGCCGGCTGATAATTCACTCGGAGAGTAGAACCCGAAGGGGGGGCTGAGCTGTACTTGATGGTCAATACCTTGGTCGCGGGGTTATAGATCGCGCCTGAAATGCTGCCGGTGCCCCCGGGTGTGCCTGAGTAGGTGCTCACGCCAAAGCCACCGGCCGGTTCAGCCAAGGTGGAGGTGCCGGTCGTTCCCAGCGTACCGTCCGAAATGAACATCGTGCCCGGGTAGGGCATGCGCAGGAGGGTGATCGTGTACGAGGTCGCCCCGCTGGTGGCCACGCCTTGGTTGAAACCCGAGGTCAGCGCCAAGGTGCCGCCCCCCGTGATGGTAGTGGCACCGGTGTAGGTCTCATCCTGAGTCAGCGTCACCATGTTAGGCCCGGTCTTGACCACCCCGCCACCGCCCACGAGCTGGGAGTTGAACTGCCAGTCCGTGGCGATCGTGGCGAGTTCCAGATTGGCCGCTGCGCGGGTGGTGATGTTGCTGGCCCAGTTCGTGGTGTTATAAATCCGCAGGGTGCCCGCGATGACAGTGGAGTCGCCGGTGAAATTCACGTTACCCCCCGACAGGCTGAGCACGCCGGGGCCCCCTTTGGTCAGACCCAGAAGGCCCGTGCTGTCGCCGCCCGACTTGTTGCGGACGAACCCGCTGTAGCTGAAATCGCTGCTGTTGTTGACTGTGAGGACGGAACTCCTGAACACGCCGTTTTCACTTTCGGTGTTTTCAATCACGCCGTTTTGGGTGTCGTCAACGATGCCCCCGATGGTGGTGCTGAAGCCCTCGGTGCGCAGGTAGGGGTTGCGGCTGCTTGCACCATCAAAGTAGATCACTGAGGTGTCATTGATCTGGTTGGACGCGGCAAGCTGGAGGACCACCGTCGAGTTGCCGTCGCGGTTGGCGGTGCCCAGGTAGATCTGGCTGGAAGAGAGCGCATAGGTGCCGCCCGCCAGGGTCAGACCGGTGGCTGTCGCAGTCGCCGGCAGGCTCAGCGTGAAATGCGTGGCATCGGTGATCCCGGCGACCACTGCGCTTGACTGAACGTTGGTGCCGGTCACCGCCATGCCAACCACCAGCCCGAGTGTGCTGTCACAGGCCACAGTCGTGGAGTTGTTGGTGGTCGCGGCATGGGTCAGCGTCACATCGCCGCCCGAGGTTGCGAACAGCATCACGCCGGAGGCACTGCGGAGGGGTTCGGTATTGATTGAAAACGAAGTGGGAGAATTGATCGCCGTGATGAAGGCCCCGCTGGGCATGTTGGGACCGTTCACCGCCATGCCGGCCGCGAGATTGGTGGTGCTGGTGCAGGTAATGAGGTCAATGTTGGCCACCGATTGCGCCGTGAGCGGCTGTCCCACGCCACCGATCACCACCGGTGTGCTGAGGGTGAAGGTGGTTCCATTGGTGATCGAGAGGACCGTGGCACCGCTTGGGATATTGGGGCCGGAGACTGACATGCCCGAGACAAGGCCAGCGGTGCTGGCACAGGCGACGATGTTGCTGGTCGCCGTGGTCGTGCCGCCGACCACAAAGGTGAGGCCGGATCCCGTTGCGGTGGCAGGCGGACTGATCTGGAAGGAGTTGCCAGACGGCGCCTGAGCAATTGTCGCGCCCACAGGGATGTTGGGGCCGGATATCGGTGCCCCCACCACCAAGCCGGCGGTGAGCGGACTCGCACAGGAGACAAACGCGCTGCCGCTTACGGTCGAGCCATTAGTGAGAGTGAGCGACAAATTGAAGCTCGGCACGGATCTGGCCACCAAGGTGAGCCCGGTGCCGGTACCCGTGGCGACGTTGGTGAGGGTGAACGAAGTGCTGGTGATCGTACTGACCACTGCGCTTACCGGCAGATTGGGGCCGGTCAGGGTCATGCCCGCCACCAGCCCCGCCGTACTGGGGGTGGTGACCGTGGCGGACCCGGCGGTCGTGGCGCAGCCTGTGAACGCCTGGCCGGTGCCTGGGTCCATGACGCAGTTCGTGATCGCGAGGCCGGCCGGGGCCTGGGCAATCAGAGTCAGCGCGGTACCGCTGAGCGCCGTCGCCGAGTTGATGACAAAATGAGTGGCGTCGGTGACCGAAAGCACCACCGCACCGCTGGGCATATTGACACCGGTGATGGTCATGCCCGGCGAGAGGCCCGCCGTGTTCGCGCAGGCGACGGTGGTGCTCGCCGCCGTGGTGGCACTGCCTATTTTGAGCGTGCTTCCCACAGCCGCAGTAGCTGGTGCTGTGATCACGAATTGGGTGGAGTTGGTGATCGAAGCGATTGTTGCCCCACCGGGGATGCCCGGGCCTGTCACCGGCGCCCCGAGGACCAAGCCAGCGGTGGTGGAGGCACCGGCACCAGCCGGAAGGGGGACCAGGGTGATCGTCGGACTACCAGCCGTGGTCGTGGCATTCGTCAGAGTCTGAGTCAGATTCAGCCTTGGCACCTGGGTGGCGATGATGGTCTCCCCTGCCGCCGCTGTCGTGGTGGCAGGAGCCGCATGGTTGATGGAGAACGTGACGCCGTCGCCGCTGATCCCCATGACCACCGCGCTGGTCGGCATGCTGGTGCCAGTGAGCGACATACCCACCGCCAGCCCCGCCGTGCTCGCCGCAGTCACCGTCGTGGACCCCGCCGCCGCCTTGCAGCCTGCGAGCGTCACGCCCGAGGTGGATTTGGCCGTGAGGGTCTGCGAGCTGGCGGTGCCAGTCGCCACCAAGTTCATCGTGAACGAAGAGATGAAGAGCGGGGCAACCGGGAGAGAGATCGAGGTGACGACCGCACCGGGTTGGATGAAGTTGGCGGTGGCGGTCGTGCCAGACACCGACATGCCCACTTCCAGGCCCGAGACGCTCTGACAGGTGACGCTGTTAGAACCTAGGGTGGTGGTGCAATTGTACAACATCAGGCCCGAGCGCAGGTAAACCGTGCCGCCGGTGTCGCGGACGATGGTGGGGCCGGTAAAGGTGTTGTTGCCAGTGAAAGTGACGTTGCCGCTGTCCATTTTGACGATGCCGCTGGGGCCATCGACGTTGCCGCTGAGCCTCAGGCTGCTGGTGAAGTCCCCCCCCGTGCGCACGGCCAGGCCCAACGGGTTCACCAGATGAATGCCGGAGGCAATTTCATCCCCCGTCGCGCCAATGCTCTTGTTGAGCTGCGCCATGGCGCCGTTGTTGTTCATCGTCAGCGAATTGAGCCGCAGGCTGACGGTATTTGAACCCGACTGGTCGCCGATGCCGAGGGTGCCCAGAGTCACGCCCAGCGCCCCAGAGTTGGTCGGAGTGTAGTTCGCGTTGATTGCCTGCCCCGCCCCCGTAGTTGCCGCTCCCGTAGCCGTGTAAGTCACGGTCATCTGGCGGGTGGCAACCACATACTGGACCATGAAATCGCTGGTCGGATCAGCGCTGGGGTCAACGCTCTGCCCATTGGCCATCCCGTTCGTCACCGTCCCGTCCGCCGTCCAGACATAAGTCCCATCCGCGACTTGCATGGCGTTGGTGGTGGTAAGCAACGGGGTGGCGCTGAGCGTCTTGGTGAAGACCGTATGGATGCCGTCGGTCGTGCCAACGAGTTCATAGAACTTCCCGGGGGGCACCGTGCTGGTCGAATAGCTGATGATCAGCTTAAGACCGTTGGTGTTGTCGGTCACCTTGATGGAGGGGGGGACGGTACTGGGATCATAGCTGACGTTGAAGGTGGTGGGGGAACTGCTGCCCTTGGACTGGCTCCAGGTGGCAACTCCGTCCGTCACGGTCAGGGAGTTGTTGGTGGGAATCCCGCCGGTCAGGGGAATGGCCGCCGTTGTTCCCGCGACACTAGTCCCGCTCTGGGTATAGTCCGCGATCGTGGGGTTGATGGAGAGGGGCTGATTAAGCCAGGCCACCGAGCCCGCGCCATTGACAAAGCCATTCGACCAATTGTGGTAATCGAACCACGGGATGGACCACTGGATGTTGTTGGTCGAGGAGACCCCGGTGGCGGTCGACGACAACGAAGTAATCGGGGGCGTGGGCGCCTGCGCCATCGCCGCCGAGGCCAGCAAAGCCAAGCCAAGCCCTAAAAATCGGGAGTAAAGGGTCAATTTCATTGTAGAAAGCGGGATTCTATGCCCTGTTCAGACTCTGTTTTCGCAAAAATGTTCGTGCAAGACAAGACCATTTTGCAACACATAGCCAATTTCTGGTTGTGGCATTGTAATTACATTACCCCCCAAAATTCTCCGATTCGGGAAATTCCGGCTGCAAAGAGATACGCCTCGCAGCTGGGGGCAGACAATCCGGCAAAAGGAGGGTCCTCAGGGTCGGTGGCCCGGTTGTCGGCCGTTTTGCGGGTTTGATCCAGTCGGATCGGGTCGGATCGGGTCGGATTGGCAGGCAGTGCGGGGGGGCCAGCCAGCACCGGAGGTGGGCCTGGACGGACTGGACAGATCCGGGCTGGCGCGCTTCGGGTCCCTGCCCCGATGAGCCCGGGTGCCTGCGATGAGTTTTCATGGTGCGATGGTTCCTGTCCTGGGCAAGGGATCAGTGGGAACTTCGTCCGACTTTGTCGAACGAATTTTTGCCGAGTGCTCCGGCGGCGGAGGGGGGCAATCGTTCGGCCGAACGCCTTCGATGTGGCCGCGACTGAATCCTGGTCGTGGTGAGGGCACCGAGAGGGGCAGGATGCCCCTCCCACTTTTGGGACTGGCAGAGAACGTGGCAGGGGGGAGAATCGAACTCCCGACCAAGGGCTTATGAGTCCCCTGCTCTACCGCTGAGCTACTCTGCCGTTCACTTGCCAGTCACGGCGGGGCCGGACTGTCGGAGGGCGCGGATTCTAGCCTTGCCCTTCGTGCTGTCAAGCGCTGCAACGCATCTCCATGGGGATTCTTTGCGCGCCAGCTTTCCCTGCTTGCGTTGACTGCCGCTCCCGGGTGAGATTTGCTCCACACCCGGGTTGTCCGGGCGTATCCCTGCCTGTGTCCACCCCCTCTCATTCTTCCGGCCTTGCCGTGCTGCCCATTGAACCCGGCCGGGCGCGCGCCCACATCCAGACGCTGGTTGAGCGGGTGAGCGAGGTGATCGTGGGCAAGCCTGAGGCGATCCGGCTGGCCTTTGCCTGCCTGCTGGCGCGTGGCCACCTGCTGTTCGAAGATCTGCCGGGCGTGGGCAAGACGACGCTGTCGCAGGCGCTGGCTCGGGCGCTGGGCCTGCAGTTCCGACGGGTTCAGTTCACCAGTGACCTGCTGCCGGCGGACATCCTCGGGGCTTCGATTTTTGACCGCGATTCGTCGAGTTTCCTGTTCAGGCCGGGGCCGGTGTTCGCACAGGTGCTGCTGGCGGATGAGATCAACCGGGCGACACCCAAAACGCAGTCCGCGCTGCTGGAGGCGATGGAAGAGGGGCAGGTGACGGCAGACGGGGCCACCTATCCCCTGCCCGAGCCATTTTTTGTGATTGCCACGCAGAACCCGGCGACACAGATGGGCACTTTCGCGCTGCCGGAATCGCAGCTGGACCGGTTTCTGATGCGCCTAGAGCTGGGCAACCCCGGACGCGCCGCCGAGCGCGCGATGCTGATGGGCGAGGACCGCCGCGACATGATGCGGGCGCTGAGTCCTGCGATCGAGCCTGCGGAACTGATCGACCTGCAAAGGACGGTGCGCGCGGTGCATGCAGCCCCGGCGCTGCTGGACTACTTGCAGGATCTGCTGGCCACGAGCCGCCAGCATGGCCACGGACTGTCCCCACGCGCCGGGCTCGCCCTGCTTGCCGCGTCGCGCGCCTGGGCGCTGATGCAGGGCCGCCCGATGGTGATTCCCGAAGACGTGCAAGCCATCGCGCCCTCGGTGATGGCGCATCGCCTGGAACATGCGGTGGAAGGGATGACGGGGAGGGAAGTGGCGGCGCGGGTGCTGCGGGAGACGAGGGTGTGAAGAGTGATGAACGATGAACGATGAAGGATGATGGATGAAGTGGCCATTTCGAACTCATTAATTTCGGACCTTTTTCCATTCCTCCATGCTCACCGTCCGTCCCAATGCCCACACAGCCGCCCTGGCGGCGGTGGTGCTGGCGATGTGGTATGCGGGGGCGGCCCAGCAGAATGGCGGGGCCTACCTGCTGGCCTTTCTCACCGGCTCGGTGGTGCTGGTTTCCTGGCTGCATGCCAGGGCCAACCTGCGGGGTCTGGTGCTCAGGGCCGGAACGGTTCGAACGGCGCAGCAGGGGGAACGTCTGCGCCTGCCGCTGACCTTGACGGCGGGCGACGGACCGATCCCCTATGGCGTGGAACTCACGGCTCCGGGAGCCGGCGAACCAGTGTTTATTGAGTCGCTTTCGGTCGATCATCCGACGCAGGTGGAACTGCGGCTGCCAGCTGCGGAGCCGGGCCGGCACGGCAGCTTGACGGTGATCGCGCGCAGCCGCTATCCGCTGGGGTTTTTCACGGCGGAACGGGTGATCGAAGTTTCGCGGGAGCATCTTGTCCATCCCCGGGCCGGAGGCGTGCTGCCGCTGCCACCGCCGGTGCAGACGGTGCGCGAGAGGGCTGGCGAGACGGGGCCTGGGGAGCGCGGACAGACGGGGGCGGGCGATGATTTCGCCGGGGTGCGCGAATGGCAGGTTGGCGACTCCCTGCGCCAGGTGGATTGGAAGGCGGTGGCGCGAGGCCGGCCGATGATGGTGAAGTTATGGAACGGTGCGGCAGGTGGAGCGGTCTGGCTGGAGTGGGAGGCGTGGCCGCTGCCGGAGGAGGCCCGAATCGCTCAGTTCGCGGCCTGGATTGATCAGGCCGAAACGCGGGGAGTTCGTTATGGCATGCGCCTGCCCGGGGTGGTGATCGAGCCCGGCCACGGCCCTGGGCATCGCCGCCAGTGCCTGGATGCTCTGGCGCTGCACTCGCCCGGCACGGGCTTGCAGTCGAAGGACAAGGTCTTGCCGCTGCGGGCGGCCCGGGCACCGACGCGTGAGTGCTCGGCCCCCGCACCCGGCGGGCTGGTGAAGATGGCAGCGCTGGGCCTGGGGCTCGCGGCGCTGCCGGTGACCGGCGATGTGCCGCTGGCGGGCGTGATCGTGTTCTACCTGGCCCTGGCCATCCAATGGTACCGGCAATGGCAGGGGCTGGGCCCATGCGCGCAGGCCTGGCGGCTGCTGCTGATCAGCGCGGGCGTGGCGGGCACTTGGTTGCAGGGCCATTCGTTGCTGGGGCTGGAGCCGGGCGTGGCCATCATGCTGTCGGTGACTGCGGGCAAGGTATTGGAAGTGCGGACGGCGCGTGAGCTTCAAATCGTTTTGCTGCTGGGCTGGTTTCTGTGCCTGTGCGCGCTGACCCTGGACCAGGCACTGGGACATTCGCTGTACGTGCTGGTGGTGTTCGCACTGATCACGGCCACGCTGGTGCGCTTCAGGCACGGCGCGGCTGGGCTGGGAACACCGCTGAAAGCCACGGGGGCGCTGCTGGTGCAGGCGCTGCCATTTGTGGTGCTGCTGTTCCTGTTCTTCCCGCGCGGCACGGGCGGCATGGTGATGCGGCTGAGCCGCCAGTTCAAACATCGCACCGGCATCTCGTCTTCGCTTGATCCGGGCTCCGTGGCCGAGGTGGCCCGGTCCACGGAACTGGCCTTCCGCGCCGCCTTCGTGGAAGGAAACGTGCCGGATCTCGCGGACCGCTACTGGCGCTGCCTGGTGCTATGGGACTGCAGGGGTCTGAAATGGCAGAGGGGACTGGTTCGCAGCCCGGAGACACTAACGCCGCCCCGTTTCGATGGCGAACTGCATCAGCGGATCCTGCTGGAGCCGCATGGCGACACGTGGCTGCCGGCGCTGGACACACCCACCCATGTGATGTCAAACGTCGCGGATCATTCGCTGGTGGCAGCGGACCACACGCTGCGCAGCCGCAGTGAAGTGACCAGCCTGCGACGTTATGACGTGGGTTCGCGCACCCATGGTGCCTATGAAAAGACGTTACCGCCGCCCATGCGCAAAGCGGCGCTTCAGGCGCCTGAACTTTCGCCCGAAGTGAAGGCGCTGGCCGCCTCATTCAAGGCGGGCGGAGCGGCCGACGTTCAGGTGGCAAACAACGCGATCAATTATTTCCGCAAGCAGGGCTTCCGCTACACGCTGGAACCAGAGAAATATGGGGAACACGCGCTGGATGAATTTCTGTTCCAACGGCGGCTGGGTTTCTGCGAGCATTTCGCGGCCTCGTTCGCCACGCTGATGCGCGAGTGCGGGGTGCCGGCACGGGTGGTGATCGGCTACCTGGGAGGCGAAGACTCAACCAAGGGCGGCATCCATGTCATCGTGCGGCAGTCCGATGCGCACGCGTGGTGTGAACTGTGGTATGAAGGGAAAGGCTGGACCCGCGTGGACCCCACCGCCGCCCTGGCTCCCGGCCGGCTGAGCTCCGATCTGCGCACCTACCTGGAAGGCGGCCTGGACAGCGCCTTCGTCCGGAACCACGACACGTGGTGGGGTCGCGCGATCAGCGAAACGCAGCTTTTCTGGGACGGCGTGAATTACCAGTGGTACTCGCATGTGGTGCAGTTCGATGAGGACGATCAAGACAGCATGTTTAACACCTGGCACCTGCTGAGTTATCGAGCGCCCACCCTCATTATGGGGGCGCTCGTCCTGGTCCTCACGCCAATGGTGCTGGTGTGGCTTTGGCTGCGGCGCAAGACGCGGCATCCTGATCCGGCGGTGCGTGCGTGGCGGGCCTTTTGTGAGAAGCTCGCCCGGGCGGGCGTGGCCAACGCCGCCAGCGAAGCACCGCGAACATTCGCGCAACGCGCCGCCCGCGCCTTGCCGGGCATGGCGGTGCAGATCGAGCACATCGGGGACCTTTATGTGCGCTTGCGCTATGCCGGGGATCCGACGGCACTGGGCGATCTGAAACGCAGTATTCAGGCGCTTCGGATTCAGCGCGGCGGGGCCGGAACCAAGGCCTTCAACGATGAAGCAAAGCGCGGCCCCAGCGCCTAACCGCGGTATGGCAACACCGTTGTTAGTGCATATGCCTGGGCATCCACGCCTCAAGCTTGCTGATGCTCTCCTTGGCGCCGCTGCTCACCGGGATGCCCCAGGCATCAAAGAAGGGGCCCAGGTTCTTGTTCGTGATCTTTGAGTAGCGCACCATGAACTGGTCTCTCTTCTCATCATCAGTTGCCGGCAGCGGACCGAAGCTGCTGTCATTGTAGCTGTCGAAGTACTTCTTCACGGCGTCCCAGCCAAAGCCGTCGATGAGCTGAATGTAAGTAGTGAGGGCACGGAAAGGATCTTTCTTCCAGGCGGCGAAAGGAGCGCCTTCCTTCTTGTGCTTCAGCCAGTGCTCCTTCTGGGCTTCCTCGGTGACGGCGGTGTGGCCGATGATCTTGGGCTTGCCCAACGCGGCCTCGAAGCAATAGAGTGCGAACACATTATTGGTCACCTCGCCGGTGCCTTCAAAAGTCCACGCGCCTTTCTGATGGTTGTGACCGATCTCGTGGTAGAAGCCCCAGCCTGGCCATTTTAGCCGGTTGAAACTGACCATCTCCATCGCCGCGCTTACGGGCACCATGATGGGATAGCCGCTGTGCATGGACCCGGCGCTGATCTGCACATCGGCGACGATGCGCTCAGGACGCTTGCGTTCCTTGGTGACGTTGGACAGTTCATCCTGCACGTCGATCACCTTCTGCCAATAGGTCATCAGCTGGGTGGGATTTTTGACCGTGCGCGCAGCTTCGGCGGGGCAGCAGAGCACGACGCCTTTGCAGGCGAACTCAGCCCACGGCGCGGGGCGCTTGCTGATCTCGGTCTTCCACTGCTCATCCGTCGTCTTGCCTAACACAAACAAAGGCGCAGGCACACCCCCGCTGATGGTTGCGGTGAATGGGACGGTGCCGTACGCCTTGTCCGGAACGACAATGTAGATGAGGCCGCCAAAGCCGCTGGCGGTTTCCGTGAGCGCCTGTTTCAAAGGAATAGCGCGGGTGATTTCGGGCGCTCGCATCCACTTGTCCAGGTGGTAGAGCGAGTCCGTATGGCAGCCAATGCGCAGGCTGTATCCCTGACCCGCCAGAGCTTCCGGCAAGTGCACGCTGATCTTGTCGCCTGCCGACGCATACAGCCCCGTGCTCTGCCAGCCGGGCACCGAGGGGTCAATGGTCATCTCCTGGCTTACCCGTTTCGCATCCCCTGCCACGATGCCCGGAAAGGCCGCGGCGGCCGGATGCGCCTTGATGTCGGTGCCGCTCGCCAGCTTCAGGATCCGGGTCTCAATGCCCAGTCGCAGGCGCGGCCCCACATCGCTTTCCAGCAAAGGCTTCTCGCGCGTCGGCACGATGCTCGATCCTTCTCCGAGAGCGCTGATCACCGCAGCCTGCAAGCCACTGCCCAGGGAGGGCTGGCAGGACAAGGCGACCTGCAATGCATTCACGCCCTGGTTCAGCGCGGCTTCGTCCGCCGCGCCCGCCTGCTTGTGCCTGCGCAAAGCGAGCACGGCTTCGGTGGCATTCATCATCACAGTCAGCTCGGTGGTGGCCGGAAAAGTGCGCACTTGATCAGGGAAAGTCATGTTCGTCCAGCCAAGACCGGCGACCCGCAACGCCCGGTTGCCAGGGTGCTCATCATTTAACGAACGTCCCCCTGAAATCTGGTCGTAGGCCCAGCCGGTTGCGGCGGCAATCACCCCGCCCCCGCCCTTGAGATAATCGGTGAGGAGCGTCACCTCGCCATCATTAAGATCGCTGGGGCCGAGGATGATGACATCGAACTCACTGAGGTTCTTCCTGTCCACGACCTTGAAGCTCTTCGTTCTGAAGCCATGCTTGTCGAGGAAGGCGTTCGAACCGCCGTTGCGAACACCTACACGAGGTTTCTCCTTGCCACCGCACCATTTCACCGCATTCACCAGCAGCGTCCCCGCATCGCTGCCGCCGATGCTTGATCCGTCGATGTAGCCCGTGTGGCCATAAATCAGCACCTTGCCTTTGCCATAGGCGGCGGCGGCGGCCAGCGCGAGCTCCGCCTTGCCGTCCGCATTGGCAGCCAGCACAGGGAAGGCGAAGGCGCCAAAGATCGCCACCGGCCCGGGCGCACCCATCTTGGGAAGTTCCTTCACGCCTTGCAGCAGCTTCGCGCGCTCAACGCTCTGCCAGCTTGCGCCGGGCGGCGCTCCGGAACCTTTTGACTGGGCTTGGAGACAGGTTGCCGAAGCATGCAAACTAACAATCGCGAGCAGTGTGGATACGGCGTTCATGAAAATCTTTTATCGGTAGATGACAACCAGGAACAGCACGGCTTCACGCTTGCCGGCATTAACAATCGCATGGGCGACATCCGCCCTATAGGTGGCGGAGTCGCCTTTGACGAGGGTCTCGCGCGAACTGCCGGATTCAAGATCGACCGTACCCTCCTCCACCGTGAGGAACTCGCGCGTGCCATCGACATGGGCCTGGCTGCGCAAGGCCCCGCCCACCGGCAGGCGGACCTCGTAAAACTCCACGTCCTTTTCCAGGTTCAGCGGCGACAACGTGCGGATCTGGCACTGCTTGTCCGCCCGAAAAATTTGTGCGCGGTCTGTGGAGCGGATGATCTGGATGGAAGAGGCGGAGCCGGCACTTTCAATCAAGTCCTGCAAGGTGAGCCCAAAGGCGCGGGCGATGCGATAGGTGACGCTGAGAGTGGGGTTGGCGCGCTCGCGCTCGATCTCGCTGAGCATGGAGCGGCTGACGCCGCTGGCGGAGGCGAGCTCCTCCAGTGACCAGCCGCGATCCGCGCGCAGCTTCTTGACGCGGCGGCCAAGGTTCTCATTGATGGACTCCGCATCCGCAGCGGTCTTGATCTTGGGGAGTTTCCTGGCGGCCATAGGCATGCAGTATCTTGGACGCTTTGTCTTGTAAAGTGGAAAGTTTCACTTGCCACTTTATTGGATTCATGTCCACTGTACCGCACGCCATGACTCTTCCCGTCCTGTTTGATCACTTCGGCTGCGCCGTCTCGGCGCTGTCGGGAGTGCTTGCGGCAAGGGGCAAACGGCTGGACCTGTTCGGGGTGCTGGTGCTGGCGCTGGTCACCGCGTTTGGAGGAGGCTCGCTGCGTGACATGCTGGTGGGCGACGGCGCAGCGGCATGGCTGCGGTCGCCTGAGTTTTTTTCGACGGTCTGCATCACTGCCGTCAGTGCCTTTGTGCTGTGCCGCTGGTGGGCACCTCCTGCCAGCCTGCTGCTGGTGGCGGATGCGCTGGCGCTAGGCTTCTTCGCGGTGGTAGGGACACGCAAAGGATTGACGCATGATTTCGCGCCTTCGGTCTCCATCGCGCTGGGGGTCATCACCGGTGTGGCGGGAGGCATCTTCCGCGACACGCTGACCGGCCAGGTGCCACTGGTGTTTCGCCAGGACACGTATTTCTATGCCACGGCGGCGATGTTCGGAGGGATCGTGTACTGGCTGCTGCGCGTACCGTTGGGTGACGACCAGGCGACGTGGATCGCGGTGAGCGCCGCCATCGTGCTGCGCCTGGGAGCCATTCGCTACCGCCTTTCCCTGCCTGCCTTCAAATCGAACGAGGTGGCGTGAACCCCCTGAATTTCCGGCTGCCCATGACTCCCAACTTCACCGTCATTGACCAGGCCGTAGCGCTGGCGGGCCGGCTGCAACGGCGCGCGGTCGAGTTGCAGACGCCGGCGGAGCGCCGCCAGCAACTGGAGCTGGACCGGATGTGCCAGACGCCCGAAGACAAAGCGACGATGGTGCAACTAACCGATCAGGCGTTTCGATCGAAGCGCGCCTCGCGGGTGGCCGGGCAGTTCACCCACATCCTTGATGTGCAGGGCATTCCGCGCTTTTTCAGCCCGCTGGACCGGGCGATGCTGCGCGGGTTCCAGACGTTTGGCAACTGGCTGCCCGGGGTGACGGTACCGCTGGTCAAGGAGCACATGCGCCACGAGACGGCGAACGTGGTGCTGCCAGCCGAACTGGAGCATCTCACCGAGCACCTGCGCGCGCGCCAAGCGGAAGGGGTGCGGATGAATTTGAACCTCCTGGGCGAGGCGCTGGCGGGTGAGGAAGAGGCCGCGCATCGCCTGAACAGGTACCTGGCCGCGCTGCAACTGCCTGAGGTGGAAGTGCTTTCGGTAAAGATCAGCACGCTGTATTCGCAGATATCCCCGCTTGCCCGCGAGGCTACCCTGCAGGTGCTGTGCGGGCGGCTCGAAGTTCTTTACCGCGCTGCCGGAGGACTTCGGTTCAGGCGCGCGGACGGCACCTGCGTGCCAAAATTCGTGTATCTCGACATGGAGGAGTATCGCGATTTGCAACTGACGGCGAAGGCGTTCATGCGCACGCTGGACCTGCCAGGGCTTGAGGGCATCTCCGCAGGCATTGCCTTGCAGGCCTACATCCCGGACTCGGCGCAGGTGCAGCGGGAAATCAATGCCTGGGCGCGCCAGCGCGTGGCAGGCGGTGGCGCGCCGGTCACCATCCGCCTGGTGAAGGGGGCTAACATGGAGATGGAGCGCGTGGAGGCCTCGCAGCGCGACTGGCCGCAGGCGCCTTTCAAGAGCAAGGTGGAAACCGATGCGAACTACAAGCGCATGCTGAACGAGGCGATGCGGCCCGACAATCTGGCCGCGGTGCGCGTGGGGGTGGCATCGCACAATCTATTCGACCTGGCTTACGCCCTGGTGCTTGTCAGCACGACAGATGCCGGTGAGCGCGTGCAATTCGAGATGCTCGAAGGCATGGCGAATCATCAACGCCGCGCCTTGCTGGAAGAAACGCGCAACGTGCTGCTTTATGCGCCAGCATGCCGGCGCGTGGAGTTCCTCAATGCCATAGGTTATCTGATCCGCCGTCTAGATGAGAACACGGGCAACGACAACTTCCTGCGGCACACCTTCAAGCTCCAGGCCGGCTCCGAGGAATGGCGGCGGCTGGAAGCTGGCTTTCGTGCGTCCTTCACCACTCCGGTTTCCGACCTGCCGCGACGCCAGCAGAACCGGTGTACCGAAGAAGACCTCGGGCCGCTCAAGGAGAGCGAGGCGGGCCACTTCGACAATGAGCCTGACACTGACTGGTCACTGCCGCAAAACAGCCGGTGGGCGGAGGAACTCGTCATGCGGCAGGATGCCGGCGTCGAATTGATTCCCCTGGTCATCGGAGGTGAGGAGATCTGCGGAGGTCAACGCCATGTGCGCGAGTGTCGTGATCCCTCCAGGCCCGGCCTGGTCATCACGCGCCACGTCGAAGCGGGCGAGCAGGACGCGGAGCGGGCGGTGCAATGTGCCAGGGCTGATGTGGACGGCTGGCGCACCATGGGGCTGGAGGCACGCAACGCCATCCTCGGGCGCGTGGCGGCTGAACTCCGCCACGCGCGCGGCAGACTGATGTGGGCCGCACTCGCAAACGGTGGCAAGACTCTGGCGGAGAGCGATCCGGAAGTTTCGGAGGCGGTGGATTTTCTGGAGTTTTACCGTGCATCCGCGCGCAGCTTGTTTGAACTCCCGAGCATTGACGCCAGCGGGTGCGGCGTGGTGGTGGTGGTGCCACCGTGGAACTTCCCGATCGCGATTCCGTGCGGAGGCGTTGCCGCGGCGCTGGCAGCGGGGAACACGGTGATTCTGAAGCCGGCATCGGATTCGGTGCTGATCGCCTGGGAGCTGTGCCTGTGCTTTTGGCGCGCCGGTGTATCACGCTGTGCGTTGCAGTTCGTGCCGTGTCCAGGCTCGGGTGCGGGAGCGGCCCTCGTCAGCCATGCGGACGTGGACGCCGTCATCCTCACGGGTGGAACCGACACCGCGCGGCAGATGCTCGCCCGCAAGCCGGAGATGCGGTTGTGCGCGGAAACCGGCGGCAAAAATGCCAGCATCATCACGGCCCTGAGCGACCGGGAGCTGGCGCTCAAGCACGTGGTTCACTCCGCTTTCAGCCATGCCGGACAGAAGTGCTCCGCCACATCGCTGCTGCTGCTGGAACGCGAGGTGCATGAAGATGCCGGCTTCAAGCGCATGCTCTGCGACGCGGTGCGCAGCATCCAAACCGGCAGTGCGTGGGAGCTGCCCACACGGATGGGACCTCTGATCCGCCCGCCGGGCGGAGACCTGAGGACCGCGCTGAACACTCTCGAACCCGGCGAGTCATGGGCCGTGCTGCCGTGCCAGACCGGCAGCAACCCGCATGTGTGGTCGCCCGGCGTAAAGTGGGGAGTGACACGAGGGAGCTTCACGCACATGACTGAGTTCTTCGGCCCGCTGCTGGCGGTCATCCCCTTCGATACGCTGGAGGAGGCTATCGACATCGTCAACGAAACGGGATATGGACTGACAAGCGGCATCCACAGTCTCGATGAACGCGAGGTCGCGCTATGGCGTGACGGCATTCAAGCCGGCAACCTGTACGTCAATCGCAGCACGGTGGGCGCCGTCGTGCTGCGCCAGCCGTTCGGGGGGCTGGGCAAGTCCAGTTTTGGACCGGGCATGAAAGCGGGTGGTCCCAATTATGTGGCGCAATTCATGCGTTTTGAGGATCGCGCGCCGGTGGCCGGGGGAGAAGCAGCTCTGGCCAATGCCGCGCTGGCGTCACTGGCGGAGCGCATCACGGGGGAGGGCTCCCCTTTGTTCGCCGGGGAGCGCACTCGATTGCTCTGCGCCATGGGCAGCTATGATCGCGCCTGGGCGCAGGAGTTTGGTCGCGAGCACGACGCGCTGCGCCTGCTGGGCCAGGACAACTTCCGCCGCTACCTGCCGTATGCCGAGGTCCGGGTGCGGGTGGATGCGCTGGACACCGCCTTCGACATCATCGCCCGTGTGGCAGCTGCGCGCGTGACCGGTGCGCGGGTGGTTGTGAGCATGCCGCCGGGCATTGAGAGCGTCGTGACAGACTGGCTTGACCAGGCTACGGAGGAATGGGCGGCGGCGATCGAATTTGTGGAGGAAACCAGCGAGGACCTGAACGCGCATCTCGCCGCCGCCCCCTCCCACGCCGTCGAACGCCTTCGATACGCCGGGCCTGACCGTGTGCCCTGCAGCGTGCGTTTGGCCGCCGCAGCGGCGGGTGCTTATGTTGCCGATGAACCAGTGCTGGCTGAAGGCCGCATCGAACTGCTTTGGTACTTGCGGGAGCAAAGCATCAGCCACGACTATCATCGCCATGGCAATCTCGGCATGCGTGCGGCCGAGGAGCGCCGCGAACCCGCCTGAGGCCCCCCACACACACCATGGACACGCTCTCCGCCACCCTCCTGCTGCTGACGATCATGGACCCGCTGGGCAATGTGGCCAATTTTATCAGCGGCCTGCAACCCGTGCCGCCGGAGCGCCGCCTGCGCGTCATCGCGCGGGAACTGCTGTTCGCGCTGGTGATCCTGCTGGGCTTTCTGTTCTGCGGACGCTGGGTGCTGGGCCTGCTGCACCTGAAAGAGGAGGCGTTGTTCATCAGCGGCGGCATCGTGCTCTTTTTGATCGCCCTGAAGATGATTTTTCCCGATGCCCGGCACGAAGCTGACGAAACGACCTCCGAACCGTTCATTGTGCCGCTCGCCACGCCATTCATCGCAGGCCCCTCCGTCCTGGCTTCGCTCCTCGTCATGGTCAATTCAGAGCCTGAGGCGACGGGCAAATGGCTCATCGCCCTTCTAGTGTCGTGGAGCATCACGGCGACAGTCCTGCTGCTCTCGCCCCTCATCGCCCGCGTGCTCAAGCAGAAAGGCTCGATGGCGGTCGAACGTCTCATGGGGATGCTGCTCGTCATGATCTCCGTGCAGATGTTCCTCAACGGGTTGGAGCATTACATGAAACGATAGCCACACTCCTCTTTCTCAACCATGCAACGTCACCTGACCGCCACTCTCGCCCTGTTCGCACTGGCAGGCGTTTCCAACGCCACAGAAGATCTATGCGCTCAACCTTCACCCGCGGACATGGCCAAAGCCGCCGGCGTCACGCTGCCAAAATCCCCTTGGCATGTGGCAAACATCTGGTGGGACTTCAACAATCCGGTGGAGCATTTCACTTCGCTGGAGGTGGATGTTACCATCGACCGCGACGTACCCTCCACTTACAACCTCTATGTCTCGCCTGTGGGCATCGCCAAGATCAATGACAAGCAGTTCTACGGCGGCCTCCAGACTAACATCAACGGGTGGCCTGACAAGGAAAGCCGCGAACGTATCTTCCCTGGCAAAGGTGCCATTTTCTCGCGTTGGTCAAACAACAAAAAGACATTTATTGGCCTCGACCATGTACGCACCGCCAGCATGGACAGCCTGGTGGAAAGCGCCGGCTACGAAGGCGAGTTTGCCAGCGTGCGGCGGCCCTTTGTCTGGAGCAAGGGAACCTACACCTACCAGATCACCAAGGGCAAAACAGAAAAGGTGAACGGGGTGGACTGCACTTGGTTCGATTGCCGGATAAAGGATCACAAGGGCGGCGCGCAAGACGTGGGCAGCCTGCGTTTTGAAGGCACGGACTTCACTTACTGGCCCAAGCACTCAGCGTTCGTCGAGGTGTACAGCACCGGCAAAATCCCGCACTCGAACATTCCCAAGGTGACCATCACCTTCGGCTGGCCACGTCTTAACGGCAAGAAAGCCGAATTGAAGCAAGCGTCTGCATTTTATCCCAACGAAGCCGTAGGCACCACGGGTTCACCGGATTGCTGCTGGATCAAGGCCGATGGTGAGAACTGTGTGGTGGAGGTGGGCCCGATATTCAAACGCGATGAAAGCATGCGTCGTCATCGGTTAAACCTCACGCCAGTGGCTAAGGTAAACTAAGTCCATTCGTACTACTGGTGATGACCATTCCTTCGACGCATCAAATCGCACCGGCATTCAGCGACGAAATCGACCGCGTCCGCACCTTGTTTTTCTCACGCGATCCGGCCTGCTGGCCGGTCTTTGGCAATCCGGTGTTCGCGGATATCATCAACTTCCGCAAAGCCCGGGCACCCGTGCATGAACGTTTGGAAAAGTACCCTGAGGGCAGGGCCTTGCTAGCGCGGTTGCGCCAGGAAGACCGGGTGCCGCCGGGCATGAGAGAGCCCAGGAATGGAGTCGAGCCGCTGCTGCAGTTTGCCGCCGCGCTGTCGAAGAACTGGGAGGACCCGGCGAGCGTGGAAAACGTGGTCACCACGCCCTGCGACCCGGCGCTGTTTGGCAGCATGACCGGCATCCTTGCGAACGCGAACCTGGTGCACCCCGAATACTCCGAGGTTGCCGCCGACCTGGAGGCGATGGTGATCCGCCAGATGGCCACGCTGGCCGGCTATGACCCGGCCGTGGCCACGGGCATTTTCACGCAGGGAGGCACCTTCTGCAATCTGTATGGCTACCTGCTGGGCATCCGCAAATCGCTGCCGCAGTCGCGAGATCTGGGCCTCGAGTACGGCCAGGACTATCGCATCATCAACTCCGGGGTGGGGCACTACTCGAACATGACCAACCTGTCGCTGCTGGGAGTGAACATCCGGCGGAAGACCATTCGCATTCGCGCCACTGAAAACAACGACATCGACCTCGCCTACCTTGAGCAGCAGCTCACGGCCTGCTTCCAGCTCGACTGCGTGGTGCCCACCATCATGCTCACCATGGGCACGACCGACACGTTTGGGGTTGATCGGGTGAAGCCGGTGTACGATCTGCGCAACCGCTTGTGCGAGAAGTTCGAGGTGACGGTGAAACCGCACATCCATGTGGATTCAGCGATCGGCTGGCCGCTGATCTTTTTCCTGGATTATGACTTCGCCGCCAATCCCTTGCGCATCAATGAGGCGACGCTGCCCGGCCTGCGGCGCCATGCGGAGCATTTCAGCGAGCTGAAGTTTGCCGATTCCTTCACCATTGATTTCCAGAAGTGGGGCTATGTACCCTACACCTCCAGCCTGGTGATGATCAAGAATGGCGAGGACCTGAAGGCACTCGAACACGACGAGGAGTACTTCAGCTACTTCGAAAAAGACATCGAAGGCCAGACGCATCTGCACTCGACGATCGAATGCTCGCGCGGTGCCGCCGGACTTTTCGGTGCGTCCGCCGCCCTGCAATATCTCGGTGTGCAGGGCTTCCGATGCCTCATCGCCAACACGCTGCAAAATGCCAACTACTTCCGCTTCCGTCTGAGCCAGGTGCCCGGGGTGAAAGTCATGGTCGCACAAAATCAGGGTCCCAGCGTGGGATTCCGCATGTATGACCCGGCAGTGGTGGGCGATCCCGAGGCCGAGTTCGACTTTGAGCGCCATCGTCATGACGACCCGGGCTATCGCGAACGCGTGGAACGCAACAGCCGCTTCCATCGGGAGGTGTTCCTGAAGCGAGGCAAGGTCGGCCTCTACACCAACTGGGTCAAATTCATCGCCCACACCGATTACGATGTCCTGGGCCGCTGCGGTGCGCTGCCCGGCGAGAAGGCGGTCTTCATGAACCCGCGCACACGCTTCGAGGACATTGATACGTTCATTGAAGCCATCAACGCGAAGCGATGATGGCAGAAGATAAAGGCGCTCCGCGCCACAGCGGCGCGGAGCGTTCAGGTTTGCAATGAGCTATGGCAGAAACACCAGCACGCCAGCGGCATCTGCGGTGAAGGGTCCACCCGGCATCACCGTCACCTGCACATTGCCAGCAGCATCATCCTGTGAGATGATGTTGTAGCCCGCATTCGGAGTGAGTCCGGTCACATAGTGCGTCGTCGCCGTGGGCGGCGCGGTGTAGGTCGTGGAGGTGAACAGGGTGCTCAGATTGTTTGCAAACATTACCAGCGAGCTGCCAAAGACGGTGCCGTCAAAGGCTGTCCCGGAAGTGCTTTGAATCAAAGTGGCGGGCACAAGGGTGGCATTGCCGTTGCCACCCTCCAAGATGTGCAGGAAGCGGGTATCCGAAGGCTTGGCCGGGTCTTCGACGACCAACCGGCAGGTCGTTGTCTCCATCTGGGCCACATAGGAGATGGTTCCAGCGGGAGTCTGCACGTTCATGGTGGCATTGGCCGGCAGCAGGGATTGCACGAAGAGCTTCTGACCTCCGGGCGTTGTCTCGGTGGCGGTTCTGCCGTTCAAAACCGGCGCGTTGACGAAGTTCAAGTTAAAGCGCTTGAACAGGCCGCTATGCTGCGAAGTAGCGCGGTCGTATAGCACCACATCGTCATTGTTCAGCCAAAGGACCGACCGACTTGCCTGGGTGATGTCAACGGCGTTGTTGCCCGGGGTATAATGGTCGGGGCGGTTATACAGATTCGTCATGTCCGTGTTAGCGAAGGCATAGCCAGCGCCCGTGCTCGTGGTCGTCACCGGATCGCCGTTGCTCATGCCCAGCACAAACTGGCTGCCGTTGGTCCACAGGGGGCTTTCAAACCAACTGAGCGCCGGGGTGCCATTGGTGCAGTAGTTCTGCAACGTCAGGGTGTTGTGCCACATGCTGGACTGGCCGTACATGTTGCTGTCGTAGTTGCTCAGCTCCTTGGTAAGCGGTTCGCCGTTGCGGTACAGCTCAAACTCGCCGCAGGCGGCGGACTGGTGGTTGATAGTGATCCATGAGCCCAGGAAGTCGAACACTGAGCTGTTGCCCCCCCAGTTGGAACGCGCGATCAGGCGGCCCGCCTGAGGGTCCGTGAACGTCAGTGGTAAGTTCGGCCGTGGATCGGCTGCTGGAGCGGCCTTGGGGTCCATGAACATGAAGGCGAGCATGCCGTTCTGCACCCCCCAGGTGGAGGTGTTCGTCAGCCTCGAGTAGAGCGCGGAGGAGCCGCCTTCGCAGGCATTGGTGATGAACCAGCTCGAAGCGCTGGCGTGAGCGGCGCTGCCATTGCTTTGGTCCAGGAGGCCAAGCAACGCGAACGTCTGGGTGAAGTCCGGGGTGACCCAGATTCGCAGCACATCACCGTAGGCCAGCATCTTGTAAACAGGACCCAGGTAGGAGTAGCCAGGAACGACCTGCGCAGCCGGGGCGAGCGAACTGGTGAAGCCCGTGCAGAACCGGTCAATAAAATTGGCAGTGCCAAGCTTGGCTTGCGGCCCCGAAAGTGTGGTATCTGCAAAGCCCGCCGTCTTCAAGGCCAGCAACTGGCCAAACAGATACGAAAAGGAGTGCCCGTAGAGCATGCCTTCCGGTGGCAAACCGCCGCTCGCCACGCCAACTTTGGCCGCCGGGCTGAGTCCGTAGTCAGCCACCACGCTCTGCGGATCGCCGAACATTGCGTATTCCTGGTACAACCAGGCGCCGGTGGCATCGGGGATGTAGCTGCGCAAGGTGTTGCCCAGCATGGAGGAAGCACTGCCCGGGGTCACCACCGGATCATCCGCTGGATCGATGGCCAGGGACATGAGCGTGAGCAGCCGGGCGTGGCCCAGGTAGTAATTGTTGGCCGCCATGCGGTAGGCATTGCCGCCCGGCAGCAGGAACGGGCTGTTCACTGTGCCAACTGGACCGGGATGGTCGCCGCCAGTGGTGTTCGCATTCAGGCAGTCATTGGCCCAGATCATGAACACATCGCGAGCCACGCGCTTGTCCTGCGCGGTGAGAATGTTGCTGCCGCTGGCATCCGTGGCGTTGTAGATCCAGTCCAACGCCAGCCCCCAGGCCTCGCCGGTGAAGTTGCCCCGGTTGTAGATCACCATGTTGGGGTCGCGAAAAGGCAGCGACGGATCGTGCGGGCCGTCGGCGGCATTGAGCGCGTACATGAGCAAATTGCGGGCGCGCTGGGCGTGCAGGATGCGGTTGGCGGGCACGGGATCGATCTGCGAGAAGAAGGCAAAGACCAGCGCGTACTGCTCGGTCAGCAGGCCCGCATAGCCCTGGGAATCGCCGAAATCCGGCCACACGGCATTGGGCTGGCCGTTGGGGAAGAACTTGGTGTTGTAGTCATTGATGGCGGTATTGAGAATGGGCAGCATGACGTTTGCGTACAGGGGATTGCTTGAAACCGCCCAGAGGCGCAGGTTCTGGACGCTCGTTGGGGTCAACCACAGGCGGGGATGAGTGGCCACGGGCTGGGGAACAGGCTGCGGAGTGTAGTACTGGGCGGCCACGGTGACATTGCTTGCCGGCATGGTGAAGGTGGTGCTGGCCGCGAAGCTGCTGGCCACCGGCGCGTTGCCCGACCACTGCTTGAAGTACTGGCCCGCCGGGGCGGCGTTGGCAGTGAGGGTGACAGTGGCGCCGGGCTGGGCGCTGCCGGTGCTGGCGCTGCCATTGGTCACCGTCACGGAGTAAGTCGCTGGTGGCGTCGTGGTCCCACCTCCGGAACCCTGGGCAATGGAAAAGCTATACCCATGCTGTGTGGCCACTCCCGGCGAATCGGTCACATGAATGAACACCACGTAGCTGCCCGCCTTCGTCGGCGTGCCGCTCAGCGCTGTGTTTGTCGCGTTGAAGGTCAGGCCGGGTGGCGGCGCTCCGGACAGGACCGAGAATGTATAGGGCGCCGTACCACCGGAAGCCGCGAACGCCACCGTGAAGGGCGTTCCAGTGGCAACCGCAGGAAGGGTGGCCGGCGTGATGATGATGGGGGAAGTATTGTCCGCCCTGAGCATCATAGTCGAAACTATGCAGCACAGCGAACCCAGCAGGAGTCGTGTTAAGTTTTTCATACGCCGACAACTTTGGGCGCCATTTCAAAACAGCGTTATTCGTCGATGGACGAATTTTTATTTTTTTTGGATGCGTTAGCCTTCAACATCAAACACACACCGATGATCCGACACCTCATTCATTCCAGGACCGCGCGCTTGCTGGCGATGCCGCTGGCAATGTTTGCCGTCGTTTTATCTGTCACCCTCCTTGCCCGGGTGCAGCTCCTGCAAATCCTGGCCGAGGCCGACAGGGTTCGATTCCAAGATGAGCTTCAGCGCCTTGGCAAGCCCTTGGATGAAGCGATGAGCCACGTTGGCGAACCCATCGAGGCCGTCCGGAAACAGGCCGCCAAGGGCGAAACGCCCGCCGCCCCCGACGAATGGCGGCAGCGCGCGCCCTTTGCCTTCGACGTTGGCTTCGCCCGGCGGGTGAAGCATGATGGCAAAGACGCCTTCGTGATTGAATACCTCGATTCACGGAGCCCTGAGTCCGGGCCTCACGTCGGCAACGACCTTGTCGCCGTGCCCGAGGTTCGCGAGGGCATTGATAAGGCCAGAAAATCGACCCGCCCGGACGCTTCGCCTTATTTCGAGGCCTATGGCCGGCGCTGCGTCCTGTTCTTGTCCCCGGCTTACAAGTACGATGTCCGGCCTGGCGCGAAAAATGAGGCCGAGGAGTCTCTCATTGGCATGGCGTTCGCCACGGTGGACACGTTCATGCTTTATGAGACAGCCTCGAAGGAATTTCCCCAGGCGCTGAGCCACAAGCTCCTGGATGATGCGGAGCCAGACGCCCACCAGCCGATGATGCGCACTATCAGCAGAGGGCTGAACGGCCATACCTGGCGCGTCCTTTTCAAGCCGAGCCCCTCGTTCTTCCTCGTCCCGCAGCACCGGCTGCCAACCATCCAGCTGGCGGGCGGCTTGATCTTCGCGCTGCTGCTCGCGGCGTGGCAGTTGCGCCAGCGAATCATGCTCGACCGGATAATTGCCACCCGCACCACTGATCTGGTCACGGCCAACCATCAGCTCGAAAACGCGCTCGCCCAGGAGCAGGAGGTAAGTGAAATGAAAAGCAATTTCATCTCCACAGTGTCGCACGAGTTCCGGACGCCACTTGGCGTGATCCTCTCCTCCAACGGCATTCTCAAGAACTATCTTGACCGCCTTCCCGCGGAGAAGCGAGTGGAGCACTTCGACGCCATTGACAGGGCTGTCTCGCGCATGACGGAAATGGTCGAGGACGTGCTCCTCTTCAGCCGCGCGGAGGCCAATCGGCTGGACTTCAACCCCCGACCGATGAATCTCCGGGCCTTCAGCCGGCTCATTGTGGACGAAGTCAATTCCGCCACCGGGGAGAAATGCGCCATTCAATTAAAGGGGGATGACCTGCCTGAGATTGCGGAGGCTGATGAGAAGCTGTTGCGCCCGATCCTGCGCAACCTGCTGGAAAATGCCGTGAAGTATTCGCCCGCCGGAGCGGTGGTACGGTTCACCGCGGGTGCCAAGGCAGGCTTGCTGGTGTTTGAAATTGCGGACCGCGGCATCGGCATTCCCCTGGGAGATCAGGCAAAGTTGGGCGACGCCTTCGTCCGCGCCAAAAACGCCCAGGATATCAAAGGCACGGGGCTCGGGCTCGCCATTGTGCAGCGCTGTGCGCTGCGCCACGGTGGTGCCATGCGTATCGAAAGCAAGGAAGGCCAGGGCACAACGGTGCGTGTGGAACTACCGCTGGTGGCAGCCCCCTTTTGATTAACCTCTCGCAAAAAGCCAGAAGACCTCATGAAAAAAATCCTTGTCATTGAAGACGAACCGCAGATGCGGGCTAACATCGTCACCATCATTGAGATGGAAGGGCATCGCGCTCTGGCCGCTGACAATGGTCGCAAGGGTCTGGCTCTCGCGCAAGCCGAGACTCCTTCGCTGGTCATTTGCGACCTGATGATGCCGGACATGAACGGCCACGATGTGCTCGCCATCTTGCGCTCCGAGCCTGCCACCCGCAACATGCCCTTCATCTTCCTCACCGCGCGCGGTGAAAAGAGCGATCTGCGCAAGGGCATGAACCTGGGGGCTGACGACTATCTGACCAAGCCCATCAGTGTTGATGACCTTGTCGCCGCCATCAACATTCGCCTGAAGCGGCGACAAGACCAGCGCAGTGATGCCGCTCCGCAGTTCATCAGCAGCGAACCTTTGCAAAAACTCGGCCTCACACCTCGGGAGGCGGACGTGCTGTTCTGGATCGCCCAGGGCAAGACCAACGTCGATGCGGGCGAGATCCTCGGCACGACCACTAGCACCGTGAAAAAACACCTGGAGCATATCTTTGCGAAGTTAGGATTGGAAAACCGCGGTTCCGCAGCCCTACGAGCTGTGGAGTTCCTGCAAACGGGCGCCTAAAGCCCACCCCGCCGCGAATTCGTCCAAAAGCCCAGGCTTCGTCGAAAGACGTATGGCGCGGCCATGGATCTGGCGGATGCTTGAAGCAAACGCCGGTGATCCTCTCCATGCCCAGGCCACTGTTACTCCTCGCTTCCACCTTCGGTCTGCTGCTCGCGGTGGTGCTGGACCCGGGTGCCTTGCAGGCGGCCTCAGGAACCTGGAGCGTGTTTGACTCGCCAGGCGGATTCGATGCTTCGGTGCTTACTTTGAACCCCGCCGACGGCACGATATGGGTGGCGGGCGTCTCTGCGGAATCAAATGGAAGCGGCGGCTTTTTGCTGATGCCTCAGATTGCGTCGAGAAGCCTCAGCGATGGCGGCACCTTCGCAAACTATCCCTCCGACGGCCTTACCAACGCCACGCAGGATCTCACCGTATCGGGCCTGTACATCAACAAGCTCGGGATACCCGTGGCCAAAACTATTCGCACGGTGCTCTCGGTGAAAGGGGTGCCTCCCCCTTCCTCCCTGGGCCCGTTTCTCTACTTCTACGATTCCACCGCCTCTATCTCCTGGAGTCCCTCGACCACTCCGCCCAATGAACAAAGCAACTGGGTCGGCGGGCCGGGCATGGTGATTGACGACAATGGAGACCCCCTCGCCGCCGGAGCGAATCTCGTCCTGCATTCCACCGATGGTGCGAACTGGACCACACAGGGCGATCTTCGCCAGTTCATCATGGCCCCGCCGCCTTACACCAATGTGGGCGTGGCATCGGGAAAGCCCTCGTGGATTCAGGCCCCCACTTACATCACCAACATCCCGCGACCCAACCCCGACACGTTCGGGCCGGTTTACGGCATGGCGCGCATGCCCTGGGGTGAAATCCTCATCGGAGGTGAATGCGGCTCGTATGTGCACTCCCTGGACAATGGCCAGACCTGGGAATGGTTTGATCCGGCGATGTCGCTGCCGCAAAGGGATGCGCAAGGCATCCCCAGCTATCCCAATCCCGCCTGCTTCCGTATCAGCAAGACCTTTGACGCCGTTGCGACGAAGGATGGCGAAGTCATGTTCAACTGCCAGCGCAACGACGGGCATCACTTTTTCATCTGGACCGCCGCCGGCAACGTGATTGAGGCGGCCCAAGGTCTTCCCACCGGCACCATCTATCCAGGCCTATGCACACAGTTTGCCACGGTCGCGGCCTCGGGTGACACGTTCATGTCGGTGATGTGGTCCAACTATACGGCGGCCAATCAACATCCCCTCCCAGACTCACCCACCGGCCATGGCGTTGACATCTACAAATGGGACGGTGCCTCGTGGACGATTCTCACCGCTGATTTCGGGGTGTTGGGATGGAGCACCACGGTGGCAAACAGCCTGCTGTCAGATGGCGCGCATTTGTATACCCCCACCATCAACAACGGCCTGGCTGATATTCGGATGTGGACTCCAGACCTGAGCGGCGGAGCGCCTCCGCGCGTCGCCATCAGCGGTGGAACCTCAGCAACAGCCGGCCCCAGCACCATGCTGGACGCGGCTACGGGCCAGGCATCGGCGCAATTGAGCGCCACGATCAGCAGCGACAATACGGCCACCGCGCAATGGTCGGCACGAGGACCCGGCATCACGGTGTTTGAGGATGCGAATACAGTCTCGCCACGGGTTTGGTTCACGGTACCTGGCAACTACGTATTGAACCTCCGGGCGGTGGACGGCGTCACGCAGCTCAGCGCCGGCGCCAGCGTTATCGTGCATGTGCTGCCGGCCGCAGGAGGCGCGGTGCCAGCGATTTCCACCCAGCCGCGCAATCAGATCGGTGTTACCACCGGGACAGGCTCCGCCACTTTCACGATCCAGGCCGCGGGTTCGGGAACGCTTCGCTACCAGTGGAAGCGCAATGGCATTGACATCACCAACAACGCCAGCGCCCAAACCGCATCGCTCACCGTCGCCGATCAATTTTCGGACAATGGCTCCGCCTATCACTGCATCGTTAGCAGCGCCTATGGCAGGGTCGTCAGCAACTGCGCCATGCTCGGCACGCCGCCAGTCATCGCCACCAGTCCCGTAAAACAGGTGGTCACCTCAGGCGGCTATGCTGTGTTCAGCGTGGCGGCGACCGGCACCCAGCCATTTCAGTGGCGGTGGCTCCGCAATAACGCGCCCATCACCACCGGAAGCGCCGCGACAAACAACGCGGGAAGCTTCACCACCAACCTGCCCGGCTCGTATAGTGTTGTCGTCAGCAATCTATTTGGCTCAGCCACCAGCGCCAGCGCCACTCTGACGGTCGGTGTGCCACCACCCCAGTTCTACCTCGTGGTGAACGCGGTGGCGTCTCCCAGCACGACGGGCGGCTACGCGACTAATGAAGCCGGCAACCTGATCAGCCCTTCCTACCCGCTCAACACAGCCATTCCGTTCGGAGCCGAAACCGCGCCGCTCAGCGAGTTTTACAATGTGCTTTCCAATTGGAGCGTTACAAGCGGGGGCACCATCGCCAATTCCAGCCTTCCTCAAACAACGGTAAAGGGAACCGTCGCAGGCGCCACGGTGGTGGTGACTACGACTTACAAGGACCCAAGCGCCCTGCCGCTTTATTATCTTAACGTGGTCAACGGCCATGGCAGCGGCTTTGGGAGGGCCTCGGTGTCTTCCTCCTCCTCTGCACCGGTCACCATGAGCATAGCCGCCGCGCCTCCGCCTCCGGAATATGTGTTTGACCGGTGGACAGGTGCCACAGTTGCCAGCACGGCCTCCGCCCAAACCACCATCACGCTGTCCAATCCCAACGCCCAGACGACCGTGACGGCCCATTATCTACCCACCCCCTACATGCAATGGCGCCTTCAGCAGTTTGGGGCCAATGCCCGTACTCCGGCCATCTCAGGTGATACGGCGGACCCTGATGGTGACGGCGTGGCCAACCTCATGGAGTACGCCCTCGGCACATCGCCCCTGGACGGTGCCACCGGCAGGGCCAGCCAGGTGCCGGACCTGGAAACCATCGTCGCCGACCAGTACCTGCGGCTCACCATCCCTAAAAACCCTGCGGCGACTGACATCACGTATGTCGTACAGGTCAGCGAAGACCTGCGCGTGTGGAGCAGCATAGCAACGGTGGTGGAAGTCAACACCAGCACGACCCTCGTCGTTCGTGATATCGTGCCGTACGCCACCGCGACGCGGCGGTTCATGCGGCTTCAGGTCACACGGCCTTGAGCCGCGCGGGGATGAACTGATCTTTCGCGGCAAGGTGCCCGGACAGGCGGCGTTATAATTTGCCTCATGAGCTTTCACGCGCGCCTCAGCTTTCGTCATCTAACGATGTCTCTCGCCTGTGTTGGCGCCGTCGCAACGGGGGCTGCGCCCTCCGTCTCGCCGCCCCAGGGAATCGCGGTGCCCGCCGCCATGAGAGCTGACCTTGAGAAGGAAGTGGCGGCGCTTGGCCAGGAGATCGAATCCTTGCGCGTGGCTCTCAAGGCCAAGCCCGCTTTGCTCGATCTGCTGCCGGACGCGCAAATCTTTCACAACGCCGTGCGCTATGCGCTGGCGGACGACATCTTTTACCGCGCGAGCGAATTCGCGGCTGCGCAGGCCCAGCTGAGGCTGGGCATGGAACGCGCCGCGGCACTGCGGGCGGGGCTGTCACCGTGGACCACTGCCTCCGGTCTGGTGGTGCGCGGCTTCGTGTCGCGCATTGATGGCTCGGTGCAGCCCTACGGCCTTGTGGTTCCGGAATCGTTCCACGCTGACAGCCCGCACCGCCACCGTCTCGATGTGTGGTTCCACGGGCGCGGCAACAACTTGAGCGAGGTGGCCTTCCTCGCCGATCATCTCAAGAACCCAGGACAGTTCACACCACCAGACACGATCGTCCTGCATCCCTACGGCCGTTATTGCAATGCCAACCGTTTCGCGGGCGAGGTCGATTCTATTGAAGCTCTTGCACATGTTAAACGCAGCTATCGCGTCGATGACAACCGCGTCGTGGTGCGCGGCTTTTCGATGGGCGGCGCCGCGTGCTGGCAGTTCGCCTGCCACTATGCCTGGCAGTGGGCCGCGGCAGCCCCCGGTGCGGGTTTTACCGACACTCCCGAATACACGGGCATCCTGAGCAAAGGCACGCCGCCGCCCTGGTATGAGCAGAAGCTCTGGCACTTGTATGATTGTCCCGAATATGCCGTGAACCTCTCCAACGTGCCGGTGGTCGCTTACACCGGCGGGATCGATACGGCAATGCCCTGCACCCTGCTGATGGAGAAGGCGATGGCCGCCGAAGGCATGAAGCTCGTCCACATCATCGGACCGCAGACCGGGCACAAGTATCACCCCGATTCGAAGGAACTGATCAACCAGCGCATTGATGCGATTGCCGCGCGCGGTCGCGAGCCGCTGCCGGGCAAAATCCGCTTCGCCACCTGGACGTTGCGTTACAACCAGATGGGGTGGGTCACGGTGGACGCAATGGCGGAGCACTGGCAAGAGGCACGCGTGGAGGCAGAACTGCAGGTCGCGCAAAACAGCGTCTCCGTGAGCACGAAGAACGTTACCGCGCTCACCCTGGCAATGAAATCCGGGCAGTGCCCGTTCGATGTGACACAGCGTTTGAGCGTGGTCATTGACGGGCAGAGCATCAAGGGTTCACAGCCCTGGTCAGACCGCTCGTGGACGGCGCACTTCCAAAAAGCAGGCGCCAAATGGACGCTCATCGACGCCATTGACGAAACCACGCTGCGTAAACGCCACGGCTTGCAGGGACCGATTGACGACGCCTTCACTGATGCCTTCGTAATGGTGCATGCCACGGGCCAGCCGATGAATGAAAAGACCGGCCGCTGGACCGCCGACGAGGAGGCCCGCGCGACCAAGGAGTGGCACCGGCAGTTCCGTGGTGAAGCGCGTGTGATGCGTGATGATGCGGTGACGGATGCGGATATTGCCGCGCACAATCTCATCCTCTGGGGCGACCCGCAGAGCAACAAGGTGCTGGCGCGCATCGCCGGCAAACTGCCGGTTCGCTGGACGGTTGAAGGCGTGCAAGCCGGCAGCCAGTCGTTCGCGGCGGCGCATCACGTGCCGGTGATGATCTTCCCCAATCCGCTGAACCCGAAGCGCTATGTCGTGCTCAACAGCGGCTTCACCTTCCGTGAAGATGCCTACAGCAGCAACGCTTCCCAGACTCCGAAGCTGCCGGACTATGCCGTCATTGATGTGGCTGTGCCCGCCACCGCGCACTCACCCGGCGGCGTCGTGGCCGCCGGCTTCTTTGATGAACAGTGGCAATTACAGCCTCAGACGAAGTAATCGCCTGCCATGAGCGAGGAATCCTCATACACCATCACCACCGACACGGAGCGCTTCGACATTGCTCTGATCCACTCCTTCCTGAATGAATCCTACTGGGCGAAGAACATCCCGCGCAGCGTGGTGGAGCGCTCGATCCGTCATTCTCTATGTTTCGGCGCCTTCCAGCATGAGCGCCAGGTGGGCTTCGCCCGGGTGATCACGGATTACGCCACCTTCGGCTACGTCGGGGATGTGTTCGTCCTGCCTGAACATCGCGGCCGTGGCATATCCAAACAGCTCATGGCGGCGATTCGTTCGCACCCCGGCTTGCAAGACCTGCGCCGGCTGGTGCTGGCCACGCGCGATGCCCATGGGTTGTATGCCCAGTTCGGTTTCCGGCCCTTGGCGCAGCCAGAGAACTTCATGACGATTCATAACCCGGACATTTATCAGGTGCCACTTTCGTCCCCAACCTGATGTCCGATCCAGAGGTTAGCCCTTCCCGCCAGGACCCCATCACGATTGGTGTCGAAGATGCGCGCACCCCAGACGCACTGTGGCTGGTGGAAGCGACACGCATGGAACTTGGCCGCCGCTATGGCACAAATGCCAGCGCTTTTCACCCGGAGGAAGTATCGCCTCCTCATGGCAGGTTCGTCGTTGCATGGGTGGGAGGGGTGGCCTTGGGTTGCGGCGCGTTTCGCCGGTTCGATGAGCACGCGGTTGAAATCAAGCAGATGTATGTGGCTCCAGCCGGTCGTCGGCGCGGGCTCGCGCGGCTCATTCTCAAAGAGCTGGAACGGCTGGCGGCAGTGGCGGGATATCGTGTTGCCCGCCTTGAGACCGGCACTTTGCAGATCGAGGCGATCGCGCTTTACGAGACCTCCGGCTACTCGCGCATCCCGCCTTTCGGCTGCTACATCGGCAATCCAATCAGCGTCTGCTTCGAGAAGATGCTTCCCATGCCCTCATGACGATCTGACCAAGACTCAGGGCCCGCGGGCAAGAATCTTTTCCGACAGTCCGGGCGGGTGGCAACGTTATCGATCTTTATGATTTTCTCCCTCCGCCCCTGGCTTTGCAAGCTGAGCCTTATCCTTGGTCTTGCTGGCGCGACCATCGCCGCCGGCAAGCAGCCCAACATCGTGGTGGTGCTGGCGGACCAATGGCGGCCTCAGGCGTTTGGATTCGCCGGTGATCCCAATGTGAGGACACCCCACTTTGACCGGCTGGCAGGCCAGAGCATACGCTTCGTCAACGCGGTCGCCGGCATGCCCGTGTGCTCTCCCACCCGCGCCTCGCTGCTCACCGGCCAGCGCCCCCTCACCCACGGCGTCTTTCTCAATGACGTGCCGCTGGACCCGCAGGCCGTCACATTGCCCAAGGTGCTGAAGTCCGCGGGTTACGACACAGGTGCCATCGGCAAGTGGCACATCGACGGCCATGGCCGCGCCAGCTTCATCCCACGTGAGCGCCGCCAAGGTTTTGATTATTGGAAGGTGCTGGAATGCAGCCACGACTATAATGCCTCGGCCTATTTTGCCGATGACGCCGAGAAGCACGTGTGGTCCGGCTATGACGCGCTGGATCAGACACGCGATGCCTGCGACTACCTGCGCGCCCATGCCAAGGCAGCCAAGCCGTTCCTGCTGTGGCTGGCGTGGGGGCCTCCGCACGATCCCTACCTGACGGCGCCGCAGAAATACCGGGCCATGTACGAACCGAACAAGCTGACCCTCCGGCCCAACGTTCCCGCGGCCATGGAGATGGTTGTGCGCAAGAATCTCGCCGGGTACTATGCGCATTGCTCCGCCCTGGATGACGCCATGGGTGAACTGCTGGCGACACTGAAGGACAGTGGCCTGGATGACAACACCATCCTGGTCTTCAGTGCCGACCATGGTGACATGCTGGGATCACAGGGCCTGTGGAAGAAGCAGAAGCCCTTCGAGGAATCCGTGCGGGTGCCCATGCTGTTTCGCTGGCCCAAGGGACTGGGCGACAAGGCAAAATCGCTCGCTGCGCCGATCAATTCCGAAGACCTCATGCCCACTCTGCTGGGCCTCGTGGGCGCCCCCATTCCGAAGAGCGTGGAAGGACTCGATTACAGCGCCTATGCGCGAGGCGGTCCAAACCCAGGCGATGACGCGACGGTCATCACTTGCGTCGCCCCGTTCGGCGAGTTCGAGAGGCTCAGTGGTGGCAAGGAATACCGCGGTGTGCGCACGACACGGTACACCTATGTGCGCGATCTGGCCGGCCCCTGGCTGCTTTTTGACAATGAGGCCGACCCATGGCAGCAAACCAATCTCATCGGTGTTCCGGCACAGGCAGCGTTGCAGGCGAGACTGGATGAGCAACTCCAGCGCAAACTCAAGGCCAACGGCGATGCTTTCCTGCCGGGAGACCAGTACATCAAGCAACACGACTACCACGTCAACGCGCGCGGCACGATGCCCACCGCGCCGTAATGAATTTACGGGCGCGCACGACGTCCGTCCAATCGGGCTCCGAACAGCGGGATTCCTGAGCCACGGGGTGAAAACCCCAGTGCACTCCGCCCGAAACGGTGCCATGGAATGCCTGGCGGGGGCTGTGGCTGGTGTGGCTGCGCTTTTCGTCGATCCCCACCTCCCGATGGAACGTTTCGTCTGCGACTGCGGTAATACGCTCTTCTTTGAAAACTGGAAATGCCTGCGATGCAGTCGCGAGGTGGGCTATGATTCGTTGGCCCGAATGATGCTCACGATCGAGGCTGGCAATGGGCTGCAACGCTGCGCGAACGGCATCCGTCATGGCGTGTGCAACTGGCTGGTGTGGAGCCGCCATGGCGAAGAATTGTGCCAGTCCTGCCGGCTCAACCGCACGATTCCGGATCTGACCAATCCGCGGAACATCCTGCTGTGGGGCCGCATGGAAGCAGCGAAGCGCCGGATGGTTTGCAACTTTCTGGGCCTCGGCATTCCGCTGCCCACCCTGGCGGAAAATCCACAGCATGGGCTGGCCTTTGACATCGTGAGCGTGCGCACCGAACCGACCAAGACGATGGGCCACCTGAACGGCGTGATCACGGTGAACTTGGAGGAAGCGGACGACACTTATCGCCAGATCAATCGCGAGCAACTGGGTGAGAGCACCCGCACGCTGCTGGGACACTTCCGTCATGAAAGCGGCCACTACATCTGGCAGCGCTGGGTGAATGAGTGGCCGTGGGACGATGTGCGGCGCAGCGCATTTCGCGAGCGCTTCGGCGATGAGCGGGCGGACTACGGCACCGCACTGCAGCTGCACTATGAGCGGGGCGCTCCGGCCGGCTGGGAGCAGAGCTACATCAGCGCGTATGCCACCAGCCATCCTTGGGAGGACTGGGCGGAGACGTGGGCGCACTACCTGCAAATCGTCGAAGCCCTGGAGACCGCGCATGGCCTGGGGCTGGAATCGGAACGGATCGCGCTGCCCCCCGCCACTTTTCCCACGGAGGCAGGTGAACTCCCCGCCATGCTGAAGGCGGATCCAGAGGCCAATGACAAGTTCCTCGCATGGCTGGGCCGCTGGGTGTGCCTTTCGACGGTGCTCAACGAAATCTCCGCGAGCGTGGGCCAGCCGGCCCTGTATCCCTATGTTCTGTCCAATGGGGTGGCGCGGAAGCTGCGGTTGATCCAGTGGCTGGTGGGACGAGGATAGATGCGTCAATAAGGTTGCAAATCCAGCCGGAAGCCGGTTGAATGCCTGAATGACTCAACCTGTTAGCATTGTCACGGCCAGCGCAGCGTATGAGCAGTGGCTGGCGACCCAGATACCTGTCATCAAGGCCGACGTGAAGCTGAAACACGCGGCGATGGCAGAAGATCCTTTCTCCTTCATGCGGGCCACCTACTATCGCTGGGCGCAGCTCTGGCCCGTGGTATGCCAGCAGTGGGCAGGGGGGCCCCGTCTGCCCTGCGTGGGGGATCTGCACGTTGAAAATTTCGGCACCTGGCGCGATGCCGAAGGGCGTCTGGTGTGGGGCGTCAACGACTTCGATGAATGCGGCACGCTGCCTTTTGCGAATGACGCCGTGCGCCTTGCCACCAGTGCCCTGCTCGCCATCCGGCAGGATCATCTGAGGCTTACGCCGCGCAAGGCGTGCGACGCGATCTGGCAGGGCTACACAAAGAGCCTGAAGACGGGCGGCAGCGCTTTTGTTCTGGAAGAGGAGCACGCCTGGCTGCGCAAAATCGCGCTCGGTGTTCTGCGCAATCCCACGGCCTTCTGGAACAAGTTGGCGCACTGGCAAACGATCACCAGCAAGACTCCCGCAGCTGTGCTTAAAGTCCTGCGCACGGCGTTGCCGCAGGGCGCCACCAATCTTCGAATCGTGCACCGGCAGGCAGGCCTGGGCAGCCTGGGCAGGCCGCGCTATACCGCTATCTGCGACCTGGATGGAGCGAAGATTGCCCGCGAAGCCAAGGCCATCGTGGCCAACGGCGCGGACTGGAGAACCGCCGCGCCGGCCGCCCAGCCGGAGCATATGCGCAAGATGATCGCCCATCCGCTGCGCGGTCCCGATCCCTTCAATTATGTGAACAGCCACTGGATCGTGCGCCGCCTTTCTCCAGACTGTTCACGCGTCGAGCTGTCGCAACTGCCCGATAGTCGGGACGAGGAGGCCCTGCTGTACTCCATGGGCTGGGAGACCGCGAACATCCATCTTGCTTCGAGCCGTACACGCAAGAGCCTGGAAAAGGCCGTCAGCAAGATGAGCAGCAAGTGGCTCAGCAAAGCCGCCGTTGCGATGACCGAAGCCACCCTAGCCGACTGGAAGGCGTGGAAGAAGCAGAAGCGCGGTTGATCCCGAACGGAGCGATTGATCGCGGCGTTCGGGTTCAATCCGCCAGCATGTTCACCTCGCCCGCCTCTTCCTTTTCCTGCGGCAGCATCATGGCGACCAAAGCCGAGGGGATGAACAGGAAACCCGCGTAGAGCAGGGCAGTGCGGAAGTTGCCCACCTTCACATAGAGGCCGAAAAACACCGTGCCGCCGGCGGCCACGATGCGGCCGATGTTGTAGCAGAAGCCGGCCCCTGTGGTGCGCAGGAGAATGGGGAACAGCGGCGGCAGGCACATGGTGAAGAGACCAAACACGCCCTGGCAGGCACCGATGATGGCGAAGTGAATCTTCGTCGTCTCCCAGTCCCAGACACGGGAGAAAGCCAGCATCATGATGGCAAAGTAGGCGACCATCATGAGCACGATGGCGTTGCGATAGCCCATCAGCTTGGCCAGCGCCCCGGCGATGTAGTTGCCGATGAGGCTGCCAAACATGATCCACATCAGCGCCACCACCACCGCATGATCGCGCCCTTCTTTGTCGAGCGAGGCAATTTCCGGCAGGCTCAGCACATGCTTCTGCTGCCAGAACAGAAAGGTCCAATGCGCCGTCAGCGACACTCCGCAGATGATCAGCACCCGCCAGGTGATACCACGCACGGCCGGGCTGAACAGCTCGCTCACCCTGGGCACCACCTTGCCCTTGCGCGCCTCCGTCCATTCTTCGGTTTCAGGGACGGCATGACGAATCCACAGGGTCAGCAGCGCCGGAATGACGCCCACCAGGAACACATTGCGCGGATCGTGGCCCGCGTTGAGCGCCCCGGCGAGACAGGCCACCAGGACACCGCAGTTGACGGCGCTCTGCAAGGTGGCGGCGATCCACGGACGCCATCCCTTGGGCCAGGTCTCCGCAAGCAACGAAGCGCCCACCGCCCATTCACCGCCGATGCCCAGCGCGGCCAGGAAGCGGAAGATCATCAACTGCCACCAGGTGTGGGCAAAGAACGACAGCCCCGTGAAGCCCGCATAGGTCAGGATGGTCAGCACCAGCGCCCGGCTGCGCCCCAGCACATCGCCCAGCCGGCCAAAGAAAGCGCCACCCAGAGCCCAGCCCACCAGAAAGGCCGCCTGGATGAGGGAGCCGTGCATGCCCACCGAAGGATCGTTTTCCGGCAGGCCCATGAGCTGCGCCACGAACACCGTCGCGACCAGCGTGTACAGATGCATGTCCAGCCCGTCGAACAACCAGCCCAGCCACGCCGCCAGCCCCGAGCGCACCTGGTATTTGGACAACTGGCGGAGGCTGGTGATTTCAGTGGGAGGGACGCTCATGCGCGCGGAGATTGTCGTAAAGTGGGGCAAAGTGCAAGACAGTGCGTGCGATTCATCGCCGCTCTTCACTGGGGTCTCGCCGGATCAAATGCCAAGGAACCTGCTGTCCGAGCACCAGACCACGGTGGATGAGCTGATGCCGCTGCGGCTGCTCAATTACATCCTGGAAATCCTGCGCACCCATGCGGAAACCCATGGCCGGCCTTTGCCGCCGGTGCTGCCCCTGGTGCTGCATCAGGGGCCCGACCGGTGGACGGTATCGCCGTGCTTCGAAGATCTCTTTGCGCTGCCCGCCCCCCTGGCCGAGGCCTTGATGCCCTACCTGCCAAAGTTCCGCCACGCCCTTCTGGATCTCTCGCAGTTTGATCCGCAGCGTGACGAGGTGAATGCGCAGATGCGTGTCGTGCTGCATCTGATGAAAATGGCCCGCGAAAAGCGGCTCGTCGAGTTCTTCGCCTGGCTGTTCGATCAGGCCATGCTGCCCGACGAACTGCTGCGCAAGAGCCTTCTCTACGCCCTGCACGCCGAGCCCATCCTTGACCTTGAAGAAATCGCCCGTACGCTGGAGAACAACCCGAAGTTAAAGGAGGAGATCATGTCCACCGCCGCAGCACTCATTGCCAAAGGAAAAGCCGAAGGAAAGGCCGAAGGGAAAACTTGGGGCTTGGTCATGGGCAAGCTGACCTTCTTGCAGGAGATGATGCATTTGCCGGTCTCCAGCGATCAAGACCTTGAGGGGCTTGAGGTGACGGAGCTGGAGCGGCGGTTCCGGGAATTGCAGCGCCAGTACGCAGAACAGTTCAAGCGCCAGTAAGCGGCCCTGCCTCAGGGGCAAAGTCCCGCATCGTAAGCGATGATTTCATACGGCCCCGGGAGGTCGCCGGCAAGAAGGGCGACATCTTTTTCAAGACCCTTGATGGTCGCGCCGCTCTGGAGCGGTTGAATGCGCGGTTCACCCATGGCATGGATGTTTCTCCGGCGGAGGTGGTGGAGTCGCTGGCCTTCAAGGAGGCGTTCGGCGTGTATCGCGGCCTAAGCGAGCGGCAGGCGAAGGAGATCGTGGCCCTGAAGCAGGAGCTGGCCCGGTACGCGGCTGCCGCGCCGGAAAAGACCGCGACACAGGCGGCGGGTGGAGGCGATGGCGGCAGCAAGCCGGGCGGGTTTGATCTGGCGCGGATGTTTGGGAGAGGGGGCGGCACGGTGGAGCGTAAACCGGGCACCACGAGGCTTTGGGGGCGGCGCTCGAAGTTTACTGCCAGCAATCGCAAAACCGGGTTCCCTCAACAAAATTTTGCAAACATTCGTAATTGAATGGTGTATGCTAATAACTAAGTCAATTTGCGTATTATCGGCGCTCGTGTGTTCTCAACGCTGACGACAATCTTTCCACTCCGAATCTCCCCCGATTGCCCGCAGATACCCATTTATGAACGCCGTCGAAATCATCGCAAAACTGAAAGGCGAATCCTTGGTGACCTGCAAACCCGATTTCAATGGAAACGGAATCGGGCTGACCTTTTTAGACCCGGCCGCGCTTGAGGTCGAACCTCCCACGAAGCCTGGCGTGTATGTGGTTTACCAGCTCAATCCAGAGAAGCCTTTCTACATTGGCGAGGCTGGCGATCTTCATCAAAGATTGAAGTACCTGTTTCGTTGCCACCGGAACGACAATCCGCACCCTTGCCACAAGCGGCACGAGCAAGTTTATGAGGAGATGCCAGAAGTGCATGACTTCTGCAGCCGGTATGGCGTTCGCTATTTTACTACAGAGGGGCAATGGGGGCGATTGGAAATGGAGGAGGCGTTGCAGCAGGCATTCGGCACCAACCGCAAGGAGTTTTACATGAACTACGATCCCGAGGCGCTACTGGCACAACTCGCGCCACCCGTTGAACCGCCGAAGTGCTGCGCGGTTGAATGCAATTCAATGGTTCCTTGTGGGTTTTGCCCTATTTGGAGGGAGCTGAGCACGAACCCCGCTTATCGCGTTGAAGAAGGCGTCGAAATTCCCACGATGACTGGACGAAGGGAACCCCTGCTTTTCCGGTTTGAACCCGCATCGCATGGAGTGAGGGTTTGGCGTAGGGTGGGCAATCTTGACTTCCATTTCAACGAATCGGCCTGCCATGCCATTTGTCGGCGTTTCCAACAGGGTTTGGCGGAAGGAAGGAACTTCGACCACGGAGGAACAGGGTACTTCAACGATCCGAACTGGCCGGAACCGGTTATTGGGCGGATTAAGACCCCATTTGCTGCAGCCGTTGTTCGCTCTGTTTGGCTAGATTTAGGGCTTCCAGGCATCCAGCCCATGTAATTTCAATCCCGCGCACCCATCATAATCATGAAGCACTCTCCAGCACCTTCAAACACCGCGCCCACACAAAATCGCGCGCTTGGCTCGGCTTTAAAAGAAGGACTCAGGTGGATGGCTTTTGCTGTGGCTCTTGTCACCACCGGTATCGCTGCGGCGGCATTGCCGACTGTTACGGCCATCCTGCCGCCCAATGGGAATACGGCGGGCGGGACCGTTGTCACCATAGTCGGCTCGGGTTTTTCGGGGGCGACGGCGGTGACGATGGGCGGTGTGGCTGCAACGGCCATCACTGTGATCAACGACAGCATGATCGACGCCACCACCGGAGTCCACGCAGCGGGTGCCGTTAGCGTGACTGTGACCACCCCAGGCGGCTCAGGGACCGGAGCCGGGCTCTATACGTATGGTACGCCGCCAGTGGCCGCAGGTGCGGCCTGGACAAACCAGACCACTGGAACAAGCGCCAGCGACCACAACTGGTCGTCCATCACCTCCTCTGCCGATGGCCGCAAGCTCGCGGCAGTGGAATATTCTGCCTCTGGTGGCAATAATGGCATTATCTGGACCTCGACGGACTCTGGTGCCACCTGGACGGACCGGACAACAGGGACCAGCGCGGCCAACCGTAACTGGGTTTCCATCACCTCCTCTGCCGATGGCAGCAAGCTCGCGGCGGGCGACAGCGGTGCCGGTCCTGGTGGCGATATCTGGACCTCGACGGACTCTGGCGCCACCTGGACGGACCGGACAACAGGGACCAGCGCTTCCAACCTTATCTGGGTTTCCATCACCTCCTCTGCCGATGGCAGCAAGCTCGCGGCGGTGGACTCTTTTGATACCATTGCAGGTGGCGATATCTGGACCTCGACGGACTCTGGCGCCACCTGGACGGACCGGACAACAGGGACCAGCGCTTCCAACCTTATTTGGCGGTCCATCACCTCCTCTGCCGATGGCAGCAAGCTGGCGGCGGCGGAAGATCAAAGGGGTCCTGGTGGCAACATCTGGACCTCGACGGACTCTGGCACCACCTGGACGGACCGGACAACAGGCACCAGCGCTGCCAACCTCAATTGGGATTCCATCACCTCCTCTGCCGATGGCAGCAAGCTCGCGGCAGTGGATTCCGGTGGCGGTTTCGGCGGTATCTGGACGTCGACGAACTCCGGGGCCAACTGGACGCACCGCAGCAACGCTGGCATACTCAACTGGTGGGCCATCACCTCCTCTGCCGATGGCAGCAAGCTTGCGGCAGCGGCAAGTCCAGGCGATATCTGGACCTCCACGGACTCTGGCGCCACCTGGGCGGACCGGACAACAGGGACCAGCGCTTCCAACCTCTACTGGTGGTCCCTCACCTCGTCTGCCGATGGCAGCAAGATCGCGGCGGGCGACAGCGGGGGCGGTGCAGGAGGCGATATCTGGACCTCAGGTCCCCCCGGCCCTTCAATAACCGTCCAACCAAAGCCCTCAACGGTTTATGAAACTCATCCCGCTACATTTAGTGTGACTGCGGCTGGCACTGGCACCCTCGCTTACCAGTGGCAGAAGAACAGCGCCAACATCCCCGGTATTGCCGCCACTGGCAGCAGCTACAACATCGGTGCGGCAGCCTTCTCTGACGCTGGCAGCTATGATGTGCTGGTGACGGACGCGAATGGAACCACGCAGAGCAATGCCGCCACTCTCACCGTCATCAGTCGCTCACCTGCCGTGAACATCACGCCAATTTCGATCACAGTGAATTTTGGATCAAACGTAAAATTCACGGCCACCGTGGTTTCGGGTATCGCTCCCTTCGTTTACCAATGGCGAAAAAACGGGGTCAAAATTACCGGGGCCACGGCGAGCACCTACGCCCTTTCCAACGTGCAGAAGGCGGCAGAGGGAAGCTACGATGTGATCGTGACGAATGCCTACGGAACGACCACTGCCGCCGCTGCGACCCTGCACGGGATTGATCCCGTGGTCATTGGCTATCCCCCCATCTCGCAGGCGGCGAACGTAGGCGATCCGGTGACGCTTAGCGTTACGGCCACCGGGACCGGTCCGCTGTCCTATCAGTGGCGGCTCAACACCACGCCCTTGAATGGCGAGACCAATGCCACGCTGAGCTTCACCGCCGATGCCACCAAGGGCGGCAATTATGACGTGGTGGTGACCAACGTGGTGGGCAGTGTGACCTCCAAACCCGCCGCCTTGACCATTCTGGCCCCGCCGGTGATCACGTCTCCGCCGATAGATCAACTGGTGAATGCCGGGTCTCAGGTGCTGTTCTCCGTGACGGCGACGGGCGACGGCCTGACCTACCAGTGGCGGCGCAACGGAGTGGCGCTGGCGGGCAAGACGGCGTCCGTTCTGTCCATCAGCAGCGCGCTGGCCGCCAACGTGGGGAATTACGACGTGGTGGTTAAGAACAGCAGCTATGGGACGGTGATCTCCAGCCCCGCGGCCCTGCAATTGATCGCGCTGCTGAACATCACCTCCCAGCCTGCCGATGTGACGGCCAACTTGGGTGACACCGCCGCCTTCAGCGTGACGGCCAGTGGTCCCGGCGTGCTTGGCTACCAGTGGTACAAAAATGGACTGGCGATGACCTATGCTAATTCCGCGACGCTGACCTTTCCTGTCACAGATGCCTCGGTAGCGGGGATCTACATTGCGACCGTGACCACTGGAGCGCTTAAAGTCACCTCCACATCTGCCAGCCTTCGGGTCAATGATAGGGGTCTTTTAATTTACAATGTGACGGCAACTGGCACCACCGCTCAGGGGACCACAAGCACCCCTGTGGCAGTGACGGGTACGCTCGTAGTGGATCGTGCCAATGAGCGGGGTGGGTTTATCTGGTTCGGCAAAAGCGGGATTGTGAACACCTTCCGCACTGAGATCAACGAAAGCCTGCGGGCTCATTCGACCGGACCGGTGGCGTCGAGCGTCACGGTGATTTCGCGCGTAGGTCAGACCGGCGTTGCACCGAGCGAGGATCTGGACTTTTTGTGGTTGAAAGGGAGGGACAGCCTGCTGACAATTTCCGCCACAGACAAGACAATGGGGCCGCTGACACTGGCGGGGACACTCGACAGCCTAATTTTGGAAGGCGGAATGCAAGCGGAGGGGCTGTCGCTCACCGGCGTGCTGGATGCCGCCAGCAGCAGCCAGGCCCGGCAATCCGGAGAGACCGTGGAACGCTCGATCAACCGACTCGCCGCAGGTTGGCAACTCAAGGGGTACGTATGGCAGTGAGCATTGCTCACGACCGGCCCTGGCGATCAACCTTCAAGCGTTGTGACGTCTGCCTCTTGGCCGCAGGCAGCGTCTCATGAAGGCCGGGGATGGCCTTCCTTGAGGGCATCGCCGGAGCCTGACACCTTGCGGCGCACTGGATCAAAATCCTCATCGGCCTGTCTGATGTCCAGCGGCAGCGGGCCTTGCGCGAATCGGCGGCGTTGGTAGTCGCCTTCGTGGTCGCCAAGGAAGATCGCCATGGTGTCATTGACAGATGGGGCACTTCCTTCAGCAGTCTCAGCGCGCGCGATTGCACCATTAGTTAATGCCGTGGTTTCACAGGTGGAAGGGCGGCGCATCTTGGTTATGTCACCGTGCTCATCCCACCACTGCCTTGATCACGTGCTTCTCCTCCACGCCGGTGAGCCGCTGGTCGAGGCCCTGGAATTTGAAGCTGAAGCGGCTGTGGTCGATGCCCATGAGGTGCAGGATGGTGGCGTTGATCTCGTTGATGTGCACCGGGTCCTTGACGATGTTGTAGCTGTAGTCATCGGTCTCGCCATGAATGACGCCGCCCTTTGAGCCACCGCCGGCCATCCACATGGTGAAGCAGCGCGGGTGATGATCGCGGCCATAGTTCTTGTCGGTGAGCGTGCCCTGGGAGTACACGGTGCGGCCGAACTCGCCGCCCCAGACCACCAGTGTATCATCGAGCATGCCGCGTTCCTTGAGGTCCTTGATCAGCCCCGCGCAGGCCTGGTCGGTGTCGCGGCACTGGCTGGCGATGTCCTTGGGCAGGCTGCCGTGCTGGTCCCAGCCGCGGTGCAGGATCTGCACCACGCGCGTGCCGCGCTCCACCAGCTTGCGGGCCAGCAGGGCGCTGTGGGCGAAGGTGCCTGGGTTGGTCGCTTCCGGGCCGTACATGTCGAGCGTGGCCTTGGATTCCTTGCTCAGGTCCACCAGTTCCGGCACGCTGGACTGCATGCGGAAGGCCATCTCGTACTGGGCGATGCGCGTCTGCGTTTCGGGATCGCCGAAGCGCTTGTAATTGATCTCGTTCAACTGCCCCAGCGCATCGAGCATGACGCGCCGGTCGCTGCGCTCGACGCCGGGGGGGTTCTCAATGAACAGCACCGGATCGCCGGAGGAACGCAAGGCCACGCCCGCGTGCTTGGTGGGCAGGAAACCGCTGTTCCACATGCGCGTGAACAAGGCCTGCGCCGCCGCACCGGAGGACCAGCGCGGGGTGAGCACCACGAAGGCCGGCAGGTCATTGCTGACGCTGCCCAGCCCATAGCTGAGCCACGAACCCAGGCTCGGCTTGCCCGGCACTTCGTTGCCGGTCATGACAAAGGTGCAGGCCGGGTCATGATTGATGGCCGTGGTCCACACGCTGCGCACCACCGCCAGATCATCAGCGACGGTGGCGGTGTGCGGAATCAGCTCGCTGGCCCAGCGACCGCACTTGCCGTACTGCTGGAACTTGAACATGCTCGGCGCCACCGGCAGCCGCGCCTGGCCGGAGGTCATGGTGGTGATGCGCTGGCCGTTGCGAATGGAGTCCGGCAGGTCCTTGTTAAACTGCGCCTTCAGCCCCGGCTTGTAGTCCCACAGGTCGAGCTGCGACGGGCCGCCGTTCATGTGCAGGTAGATGAGGCGCTTGGCCTTCGCCGCGAAGTGCGGCAGTTCCGGCAGCGGCGGATGCACTTCGCCGCCCGTGCCCGCCGCTTTCGCCATCAATTCGCCGCCGAGCAAAGAAGCCAGAGCGATGTTGCCGGCACGCAAGCCGACATCGCCAAAGAACTGACGGCGGGTCTGCTGGAGCAGATAGGAAGATAATGGATGATCGATGATGGATGATGGATTCATGACTCTGGCGGGCGGTCAGGAGTGGTTCTGTGGTTCCTTTCGACGCCTTGAATGAAAGCGGTGAGTTTGGCGATCAGTTTTCGATTCAGCGCGGACAACTCGGTCCATAGTTTTTCCTTCGTAAGGGACCCCGTTTCAAAGAGGCAGTCGAGCTCGTCTTCCACTTCCTTGGCCGATCCCAGGGCATATTGGAGGTGCTTGATGAACTCCAGCTTGTAGCGTCTGCGCCCGAAACCTTCCACAATGTTGAAGCGGACAGATTTGGATGCGCGGCGGATTTGGCTTCCAGTCTCATACATTTCAAATTTGGGAAGCTCCCTCAAGGTCATGTGATGAATACCGATCGAGAGATCCCTCGCCAGTTGCCACACTTCGAGGTCCTTGTGATCGACTGCTGTTTTGCGCTGGTCCATCTCTTGTTCTATCATCCATCATCCATCATCGCCGATGGTTACTTCGTCACTTCCTCATCCAGGTTGAGCAGCAGATTGCCCACCATGGTCCAGGCGGCCAGTTCGGCGGGTTTGAGGGCTGGATCGGCCTTCGATTCACCAAAGGCGATGAGCTGCCTGGCGGACTCCGCATTGCTTGTGTACCGGGCCAGGTGCCGGGCCAGTGTCTGCTCAACGATGGCCGCCTCATCCGCGCGCGGAAAGCGGCTGAGGGCCTGGCGGAAGGCGAAGTTGACGCGCTTGTCAAAGGTGTCGCCGCCTTCCTTCAGGATGCGCTGCGCGAAGTTGCGCGCGGCCTCGACCTGCTGGATGTCATTCATGAGCGCCAGTGCTTGCAGCGGTGTGTCGCTGCGTTCGCGGCGCAGGCACACCTGTTCGCGGCTGGGCGCGTCAAAGGTGGTAAGGCTCGGTGCTGGCGCGGTGCGCTTGTAGAAGGTGTAGAGGCTCCGGCGGTACAGGGCGGGGCCGGTGTCGCGAACGTAGGTGCGGGTGTTGCTGCCGGAGTAGGCCACGGGTTCCCAGATGTTGTCCGGCTGATAGGGGCGCACGGCGTGGCCGCCGATGGCGGGGTTGAGCAGCCCGGAGACAAACAGCGCCTGGTCGCGAATGACCTCCGCATCGAGACGCAGGCGCGGGCCGCGCTCAATGAGGCGGTTCTCCGGGTCCTGAGCCAGTTGCTCAGGCGTGACCTTGCCGCTCTGACGGTAGGCGGCACTCATGACGATCGTCTTGACGAGGCGCTTCACATCCCAGCCGTGATCGCGAAAATCGACGGCCAGCCAGTCGAGCAGCTCCGGGTGGCTGGGCGGGCTGCCCTGGCTGCCAAAGTCATTGGCAGTCTTGACGATGCCCATGCCGAAAAACTGCTGCCAGAGACGATTCACCGTCACACGCGCCGTCAGCGGATGCTGGGGTGAAACCAGCCAGTTTGCCAGATCCAGGCGGTTGTAGTTTTCCTTCTTCGGCAGCGGCGGGAGGATCGCTGGGGTGCTGCGCAATACCTTGTCGCCGGGCTTGTCATACTGGCCGCGGACCATGATGAAGGCATCGCGCGGTGTCGGCAGCTCGCCCATGACGAGCGAGGCCGGGATCAGGCTTTCCAGCGCGCTCTTTTTGCCCTCGATCGCCAGTTTCTCGGCGCGTGCGCCCTCGACAACGCCGCGGGCTCCCTGGTACTCGTGTTCAAGCCACCAGTCCTGAACGCGCTTCAAGTCCGCTGCCGGCCACTCGGCGATTTTTTTGCCGCGCACCAGAGTGAGCAGGTCATTGGGCAGGCCTTCCACGCGCTTGCCCTGGTTCTTCTCGACCCACTTGCTCCAGGACCATTGAGGATCCTTTGCCGGGTCCACGCGTGAGCTCATGCTCAGGTGATCCCAGTAGACGGTGCCGTCGAACTGGGTGAAAGCATAGCCGGTGACCTTCATGCCGGGCTTCAAGCCGATTTTCTCAATTGGGAACTCCAGCCTGCCCCATTTGCCAGCCTCGGGCAGAGCGCCCAACGAAGTGTGCTCAAACGTGCGCACCTTGCCAAAAGGAATGGCCCCTTCCTCGCCCCACACCGCACGGTGGTTCCATCCGCCCACGTTGAACTGCAGCATCACGGACTTCGGGGGGTTCACTGGATCAATGTAGCACTCGACCGAGATGCGGCCATTGGGTGGGATGGTAAAGGTGGCTCCGCCGGAGAAGAAGTCCTGCTCAACCCCCTTGGCCGTGCGCTTCAAGGCGCTGCCACCGCTGAAGACGGGCCCCTTGTCCTTGGTGACATAGGTGGTGGGTGCGCCGGTCGACTCTGCCTTCACGCCGGGCGGAAAGCTGTCCTCGAACCAGACGGTTTCGCTGGTCTGCACCGGCGGCGCCGGATGCTGCGTGGCGGGGTCGGTGTAATGGAGGCCGGCAATGGCCGCATGAATCCGTGCCTGGGTGGCGGCGATCTGGCCGTCGAGCGCTGCGAGCTGTTTGTTCTGGTCGGCCGTGGACAGACGCAAGGTGGGCTGGGTGAGCAGGATGTTGCCATCCATGCCCGGGTCGGAAGCGCTGTTGAAGAAAGCGTACAGGGAGTAGAACTCCTTTTGCGACAGAGGATCATACTTGTGATCGTGGCAGACCGCGCAGCCGCCTGTCAGCCCCATCCAGACGGAGATCGTGGCGTCCGTGCGATCGACCGCATAGCGGAACAGCCATTCCTCATTGATCGCGCCGCCTTCGCCCGTGGTGACGTTGCAGCGGTTGAACCCGGAGGCGACGATCTGGTCTTGGGTGGCATTGGGGATCAGATCTCCGGCGACCTGCCAGACGGTGAATTTGTCGAAGGAGAGGTTGTCATTGAAGGACTTCACCACCCAGTCGCGGTAGGGCCACATGCTCCTCTCGTTGTCCAGGTGCAGCCCATGCGTGTCGCCGTAGCGCGCGGCGTCGAGCCAGTAGCGCGCCATGTGCTCGCCGTAGTGCGGTGAACGCAGCAGGCGTTCCACCACGCGTTGATAGGCGTCCGGGCTCTGATCGGCCACGAAGGCGTCCACCTCCTGTGGCGTCGGCGGCAGCCCGGTCAGGTCGAAAGTGAGGCGGCGGAGGAGTTGTTCAGGAGGTGCGGGCGGAGAAAATGACAATCCAGCTTCCGTCAGGCGTTGGGCGATGAACTCATCGACGGTGCCGAGCCTGCCGCCGGAGGATGCGGGGACTGGCGGCATGACAATGGGCTCAAACGCCCAATGCTTCTTGTAGCCCGCGCCTTCGCTGATCCAGCGCTTCAGCGTAGCGATCTGCGGTGCGGTCAGTTTTTTGTGTGAATCCGCGGGCGGCATCAGGTCATCCGCGTCGGTGGTGGTGATGCGCTTGACCAGTTCGCTGTTCGCCGGATCGCCTGGCTTGATGGCCTGGAGGCCATCCTTGTTTTTGCTGAAGGCTCCGCCGTCCGGCGCGTCAAGCCGCAGATCCGCCTTGCGCCGCTTCTTGTCGATGCCGTGGCAGGCGAAGCAGTTGTCCGACAGGATGGGCCGGATGTCGCGGTTGAAATCAAGCCTCGTGGCCCCCTGCACGGCAGACGCAGAGAGAAGCAGACAGAACATACCGATCGCAGGGGACAAACGCATATCAGGGCAGCATACGGCACGAGGACAGGGTTCTTGCGGGGAGCGCCACTGCGGAGGGCGGGCGTTTCTTCGTTTCTAGCGCTGTTTGCCGGGCGCTTTTTGAGAGCTGGCTGCGTTGACAGCTTGCTCGTTATGGATCAATAGCGGGCTGCGCCGGTGCCTTGATTGCCTCCCTAATCGCTCCCGGCAATTTCACATTACCCATCCCATCAAGCACCGAAACATGTCCGTTCTCGCCGCCCTCTATCCTGCAATCAAGCCCGTGCTGTTCAAGCTTGATCCTGAGGTCGCGCATACAGTGACGGTCAAGATGATGGTGATGGCGCACAAGCTGGGGCTGCTGGGAACGCTGGCACCGCGCACACAGGAGCCGGTGAGCGTGCTGGGCCTGAATTTTCCGAACGTGCTGGGGCTGGCGGCGGGCATGGACAAGTCCGCCGGAGCGGTTGAGGCCTGGGGAGCGCTCGGGTTTGGCTCGGTGGAAGTGGGCACACTGACGCCGCGAGCGCAACCGGGCAACCCCAAGCCCCGGCTGTTCCGCCTGCCGGAGCACCGGGCGCTGATCAATCGCATGGGCTTCAACAATCCCGGCATCCATGCTGCGGTGGCACGCCTGGCGAAGCGCCGCACGCCGGCCGTGGTGGGCGTCAACATAGGCAAAAACTTCGACACGCCGAACGAGAAGGCGGTGGATGACTACCTGTACTGCCTGAAAGCGGCGTATCCGGTGGCCGATTATATCGCGGTAAACATTTCATCACCCAACACCAAGGGTCTGCGCGACTTGCAAGGCGAGGAGGCGATTCGAGCGCTGCTCGGTGCGTTGCAACAGGAGCAGGCCGCCCTGGAAAAGCAGCAGGGCCGGCACGTGCCCGTACTGGTCAAGATAGCGCCAGATCTGGAACCGCTGCACATCGAGGCCCTGGCGCGTGTATTCAACGAACTGGCCGTGGAGGGCATCATCGCCACCAACACGACCCTTTCGCGAGCGGCGGTGACCGGCCATCCGCTGGCGGAGCAGGCGGGCGGCCTGAGCGGCGCACCCGTGACGCAGCGCAGCACTGAAGTCATTGCCGCATTCCGCCAACTTCTGCGCCCTCACATCCCCATTATCGGCGTGGGTGGCATCATGCGCGGCCGGGATGCCGTGGACAAGCTGCAGGCCGGTGCCAGCCTGGTGCAGATTTACAGCGGGCTGGTGTACGCAGGGCCTGCGTTGATTGGCGATGTGTTGCGGGCGGTGTAGGGCCTGGCCTACGGCTTCTTGACCGCAGCCGTTTGTTTGCCGCCGCTGATGAGATAGTTCACCAGATCGGCAGCCTCTTCAGGCTGGCAGGTATCGATCAGCGCGGGCGGCATGAGGGAGACGGGGGAGGCTTCCATCTTCTTGATGTCCTTGCGGGCGATGGCGCGGACATCGGAAGGGGCGAACAGGTTCTCCTGGATCTGCACGATCTCGGGGTTCTCCCCGGCGAGCTTGCCGAGGTAAACGGTGCCATCGTTCAGGGTAACGATGACGGTGCCGTACTGGTCGCTGATGACTTTGCTGGGCTCAATGATGCTTTCAAGGATCTCGCGCACGCCGAACCGCCCGCCGACCAGCGTCAGGTCCGGTCCAACTGCACCACCATCGCCCGCGATGGCATGGCAGGCGACGCAACCGGTTTCCTTGAACAGCTTCCGGCCGGTTTCAAAGCTGCGTCCACGCTTCTTGATGAGGGCTTCCACCTTGGGCAGAAGTTCGCTGGTCTCCCAGTGCTTGACGAAGGGCCGGGAGGCCACCGCCGGGGCGGGCCGGCTCTCAGGCTTGGCTTCGAGCACGGTTTTGAGGGCGACTTTCTCGGAGTCGCTCAACGAGGCCATGGTGTCTTGGCGGATATTGGCGACGAACTTGCCGAGATTGTCGGTGCGATTGTACTTCTCTTGCAGGAACCAGCGGAGCTGAGGCTCGCGCAGGGCGGAGGTCCATCCCCAGTTGACCAAGCGCAGGCTCTGCATGCAGGTGACCTGCTCCTCCTGGTTGGCGGCCTTGGCGAGCAGGGCGATGCCTTTGGCCGCCGCGTCCGGGGCCTTGAAGCGCACGGCGAGTTGCAGCAACTCGTGATTCACCCGCGCGCTGGTGGATGGCAGCAAGGCGTCTATTTTTTTGACCATCTCGGTGAGCTGGCCGGCGGCCGGATCGCCCAGGCGCAGGGAGACCACGCCGATGGTGCGCAAGACGTCGAGCTGCTGGGGCTCGCCCAGCCTGGCAATGTCGAGGGCGAGGAGGTTGGTGAAGATGCGGGCGGCAAGCGGTTTCTGGCCGAGGCGTGCGAGGGCGAGACTGGTGTTCAACACCGCGTCCGGAGAGGTTTTTGACAGGGCCATCTCAGCCCACATGGCGACGGGCTGGAACTCCAGCACGGTGCGGGCGGCGTAGCGGATGAAGCGGTCCGGGTGATCAAGCAACGGCAGAGCCAGCGTCACCGCCGCCGGGTCCTGCTTGTGGTAGAAGGATTCCAACTGATGGCGCAGGGCACGCAATTCCCTGCCCGCTTCCGGCCGCGCTGGGGATGGGGCGATGCTTTCGCTGCCGGTGTAGGTCACGCGATAGAGGGCGCTCTGGCCCCGACGTCCCCCCGTGGTGAAGTACATGGCACCGTCGGCAGGATTGATGACGATGTCGGAAATGGGCAGCGGACGGGCTTCGAAGAAGGTCTCGAGGTCGGCGGTGTAGGTGGCGCCTTGCGGGGTGAGATGCACGGCGTAGAGCTTGCCGTACGTCCAGTCGCAGATGAACAGAGCATCCTGGTACTTGGCCGGGAATTTCGCGCCATAGCCGAAGGTCAGGCCGGTAGGGCAGCCCATGCCGACGTTGTACACTGGCGGCACGGTGTCCGGGTAGTACTCGCGCTGCTTGCCCGAGCAATTGCGCCAGCCGAAATCGGCACCATCCACAGCATGGCACACGCGGGTGGGGCGATACCAGGGCAGAGCCAGGTCCCACTCCATGTCCGCATCGTAAGTGAACAGTTCGCCCTCGTGGTTGTAGGCCATGTCATAGGGATTGCGGAAGCCCATGCAGGACAGAGTCCAATGCTTGCCGTCAGGCGACATGCGGGCGATGTGGCCGGCAGGCGGGCCGGTCTTCTGCATGAAGCCATGGCCAATGAGGCGCGGCAGCACCTGGTCTTCGTCATAGAGTTTCGGCACGGCGGATTCATCCATGTCCGTCATCTGCGTGGCATTGCCGCAGATCACGGTGATGCTTTTGCCATCGGGGCCGAGCACCAGAGCGTGCGGACCGTGGTCACCGGAGCCCTTGATCTTGCGCAGCAGTTCGACTTTGTCGGGCTGGTCGTTTTTGAAGGTGACACGATAGACGCCGCTGCCTGATTCATACACACCCTCCTGGCAAACCATCACGTAGAGGCTGTCAAAGGCCCATAGAAGTCCGTTGGCATGTCCCATGGCGATGGGCAGTTCCTCGATTTTTGCATCTTCGGGTTTGCCGCCGACAGGCCCGGGGGTGATGCGATAGAGAGGTCCGTACTGATCACTGGCAATGAGGCGGCCTTTTGGGTCGGTACATAGCGCGGTCCACGATCCCTGAATTTTGGGCACGTTGTAGAGTTGCTCCACCTTGAAGCCCGGGAGCGTGGTGAACTTGTCCGCCGGGGTGGCCGTCGCCGGAGGCAAGCTGGCGATCTGCGCGAACTTCGCGGCTGTGAGCCCCTGCCATGGGGCACCGCCCAGGTTGGTCACGAGGGACGCTGATCCGGCTGGCAGGCCGGGTGTGCCAACCTTGTCCCAGCCAGAAACGGCTTTGTTCAGCACCTGCCATGACGCATCCGTTTCAACGATCACGGGCGGACCGGCAGCCCCTTCCAGTTTAAGCTGCGCAACCACGCCGCCTTTGCCGCTCTTGTTCGAGGCGCGGAAGCCCAGCACCCGTTTCTCTGCCGCACGCCCGGCAAACAGTACGGTCAAGTCGATGGCTTCCGCCTGTCCGTTGTTACTTGAGGTTGCCACCTCACGCCCATCAAGAATGATGGCCGCATCACGGTCTGCCGCGAGGGTAAGCGTGGCTTTTTTCACCTGTGCCGGCACCTCCAGTTCATGACGCAGCCAGATCACCTGGAGCTTATCCCCGCCCGGATGGGGCTGGGATGTCCAGATCCACTGCGGCGCGGCATGGGCCGACAAGGATGAGCCAAGCAGCAAAGCAGCGGCAAACAGGGAAGCGGGTGAGGGTCGGTTCATGAGGGTGAGGGGGGCGGGGCGAGCATGATAAAACGCCAGATGGGGGGTCATCTTTCCACCAATAACGATCCAGGGTGGAGGTGCGGACGGGCAGGCTTGCGGGGAGCTCACTGCGATGCAATGATATGCGATGATCAGTGGCAATTCGCAATCAACGTTCGGTGCAGTGGCAATTCCGGCGAGTCACGCCGCTCACCGGTCCCTTTCCATGGTTTGCTTGTCTCTGGCGGCGCTCTGCGTGGCAGGTTGTGCGTCGTCAAAACTCGACTACACCCCCAAGACTGCCCAGCAGCAGGAACAGGATGCCGTGGAGCACCGGGTTTTCTATGAGGGCTGGTTCACCCGCTAGTGCTGGGTAGAAGGGCCGGATGACGTTTTTGGCCTGCGGAACGGCCAGAGCACCTGGAGCTCCCCTCCCCGGTCTGCCGAATCCGCCATCGTCACATGAGTTTGCCATTTTCCGGATCGCCGCCACAGTCATGCCGCCATGACTGAGGCTGCGGTGGTGACCGCCAATCTGAATGTTTTTGATTTTTCCTGGGTGACCCGCCCGGGGGCGTGGATCGCGGTGCTCACCCTGTGCGTGCTGGAGATCGTGCTGGGGATCGATAATATCGTATTCATCTCCATCCAGGTGGACAAGCTGCCCGAAGACCTGCGTCCACGCGGGCGCTTCATCGGCCTGTCGCTGGCCATGGCCACGCGCATCCTGCTGCTGCTAAGCATCACCTGGGTGATGTCGCTGACTGTGCCGCTTTTCACCCTGCTGGATCACACGATCACCGGGAAGGATCTGGTGCTGCTGGTCGGCGGTCTGTTCCTGATCCGAAAAAGCACGAACGAGATTCATGAGCGGCTGGAAGCCAACCCGGAGGGCGAGGTGTGCCGCAGCCCCGGCAAGGGAGCGGCCTTTGGCCGCGTGATGATGCAGATCGCAGCACTCGACATCGTGTTCTCGCTGGATTCGGTGATCACTGCGGTGGGCATGGTGCAGCACATTTCCATCATGGTGACGGCGGTGCTCATCTCGGTGGGCTTCATGATGATCTTCGCCAAGGTGGTGGGCGACTTTGTCGGGAGGCATCCCACGGTCAAGATGCTGGCGCTGAGCTTTCTGATCCTGATCGGAACCGCCTTGATCGGCGAGGGCTGTCACTTCGAGATTCCCAAAGGCTATATTTATTTCGCCATGGCTTTCTCCATGGCAGTGGAGATGTTAAACCTCAAGGCGAAGGCGAAGAGGGTGAAATTTTAATGGGATGAACCCGCGAAATCATGTCTGATACCATGGAGCGAAAGCAGCAGCAGAGAGCCAGTTTTGAGCAGTTTTGCCGGGGAGAGCGGAGCCTCTACTGTATTGCGAGTTTGGCCGCGCCCGAATCGCTGGACTCGTTTGCCTTCAGAACGATGCCGGCTGAGGCCCGCCAGATCCTGGCGTGGGCAGACGCGGCTGAGGCGGAGCAGTGGAGGGTGAACAACAAGCTTGCTGAATCACTGGTCGTGGAATTGACGTACCCAGTGTTGCGGGCTGGCGTCGAGGCGTTGCCCGCAGAACTTCAGTCCGCCTACTCCATTGAAGTGATCTAGGCCGCGTTTTAAAACTGGACGGGGTGGCGATTCGGAGCAGGGGCTGGAAAAAGCTCCGTAAAACCGGCAGTTTTCACGGAGACTACATCCGTGAACCGACATTACATGACCATCAACGCCGAACAACTCTCCGCCTCTGGCCGCCACCTGCTTGACCGCCGGCATTTTTTATCGACCAGCGGGACGGCGCTCGGCTCCATCGCGCTGACGAATCTGCTCGGGCTGGACGGGCTGCTCGGCGCGTCCGCGCCGGTGATTGATCCCGCGCATCCGTTTGCGCCGCGGGGGGCGCACTTTCCGGGGAAGGCGAAAAACGTGGTGATGATATTCTGCTCGGGGGCGGTGAGCCAGCTCGAGACGTGGGACTATAAACCCGAACTCATCAAGCGTGACGGCAAGCCGTTGCAAGGCGGGCCGGCCATGACGTTCCAGGGACCGGCGGGCAATCTTGCGCGACCGCAGTATGAATTCCGCCCGCGCGGGCAGACGGGCAAGTGGGTGTCTGACATGATCCCGCATCTGGCCGGGTTGACGGATGACATCGCGTTCGTCCATTCACTCACAAGCAAGAGCAACACGCACGGGCCGGCGGAGAACTTCCTCTCGACGGGCTTCGTACTCGATGGTTTCCCAAGCGTCGGCTCGTGGGTGAGCTATGCGCTCGGCAGCGAGAATCAGGACCTGCCGGCGTACGTCGCGATTCCCGATCCGCGCGGCGTACCGCAGGCGGGATCGAACAACTGGGGGCCGGGCTTTCTGCCCGCCGTTTTCCAAGGCACGCCCATGAGCGCGAAGGAACCGGTGCGCCATCTCTCGCCCCCGGACACGATCACCAAGGGGGGCGACAATGCCGCGCGGGGGTTGTTACAGCGCATGAACGCGCGCCACCTCGAGCAGCATCCGGGCGACGGCAAGCTCGCCGCACGCATCGCCAGCTATGAACTTGCCGCACGCATGCAGCTCAGCGTGCCGGAAATCAGCGACCTGAGCAGCGAGCCCGCGCACATCTTGAAACTCTATGGGGCGGATGACGCCTCGAATCCGAACAAAGCCGGTTTCGCACGCAACTGCATCCTTGCGCGGCGCATGATCGAACGCGGGGTGCGCTTCGTTCAGCTCTTCAACGGCGCCTATGCCAGCGGTGGGGAACTCAACTGGGACGGCCACAACAAGCTCAAGGAACAGTATGACAGGCACGCAGCGATCCTGGACCAGCCCGCTGCGGCGCTGATCCAGGATCTCAAGCAGCGCGGCCTGCTTCAGGACACACTCGTGGTGTGGTGCACGGAGTTCGGCCGCATGCCCTTCTTCCAAAAAGGCGCGCAAGGCCGCGACCACAATCCCGACGGATTCACGGCCTGGATGACGGGCGCGGGCGTCAAGCCGGGCGTGAGCCACGGCATCACCGATGAGCTAGGCCAAAAAGCCGTGCAGAACATTCATCCGCTGTATGATTTCAACGCCACAATTCTGCACCTGCTGGGCCTCGACCACGAGCAGCTCACCTTTGAACACAATGGAGTGCGGCGGCGGCTGACGAATGTCGAAGGGCATGTGATTCGTGAGATTTTGGCATGAGAAACAAATAATGCATCCACCGAGGAGGGCTGGAGCGAATCAGGGGTGTTGTTGTTATGTTGAGATGGAGCCCGGACGGTTGGGAGGCCGTTCGGGCTTCCTCGTTTTTTGAGCCGATTGCTTTGATCAAGATTCTACCGTTACGGAAGCTATCCTCCGCTGATCCCAGCGTTCGGGTTGAGACGACGCATCCCTCAAAACGAAACAGCGCCCGGTCTTTCGACCAGGCGCTGCTGCTGGGAGGAGTTGCGGTCGCTGGTTAAGCGAAGATGTCGGAGATCGCCCGGCCCTTGTCGCCGATGGTGAAGGGGCGTCCGGAGGGGGAGGTGACCACGGTTTCAATGGGCAGGCCCAGACCGGCGCCGACGGTGGCCATGAAGTCCTGGGGGGTCACTTGCTTGTCGGCCACTTCGGTGCCGTTGGCATCGGAGGAACCGTACACGAAGCCGCCCTTGACGCCGCCACCGGCGAAGACCGTGGAGAACACCTTGGGATAGTGGTCGCGGCCTTTGTTTTCATTGATGCGCGGCGTGCGGCCGAATTCGGAGAACATGACAACCATGGTGGTGTCGAGCAGACCGGTGTCTTTCAGGTCCTGAAGGAGGGCGGCAAAGCCGGCGTCCATTGAGCCGCCGTTCTTGCTCATGCTGGCATCCACATCATTGTGCATGTCCCAGCCGCCCATGTGCACTTCCACATGGCGCACGCCATGCTGCACGAGACGGCGGGCGAGCAGGCAGCTGCGGCCAAAGCCCGGGCCATAAAGCTTCTGAGTGGCGTCGCTCTCCTTGCGGATGTCGAAAGCCAACAGATCCTCGCTGGTGAGCAACTTCATTGTTTCGTCGTAGAACTCGGAATAAGCTTTAACCGGGGCGACGTTGAACTTGCTGCGAAAGCCGCTGTCCAGTTCGCCCATAAGGCTGATGCGGTCGCGGAAGGTGGCGTCATCAACCGTGGCCTTGGCATTGGTAAGACCGATCTCTGGATTGCTAATCGGGATAGGAGCCAGGGCCGGGGGAAAGAAGCCGGCGTTGGAGGTGCCTGCGCCGACGACCACGCTGGACGGCAGGGTGCGATGCGAGCGGCCCAGGTGGTGCTGCGCCCAGGAGCCCAGCGTCGGGTGAATGATGGTGCCGCGCGGATCATAGCCTGTGTGCATCAGGTAATTGCCCTGTGCGTGGGCGCCCACCTTCGATGACATGCTGCGGACAATGGTGATCTTGTCGGCCTGTTTCGCCATTTTGGTCATGTAACCGCCGAGCTGGATGCCGTCCGCATTGGTGCGGATTGGGTCCTTGAAGCCCTTGGTCTCACCGGTCTTGGGATCCCAAGTGTCGATGTGAGTCATGCCGCCGCCCATGTAAAGGGCGATCACGGCCTTTGCCTTGCCCTTCCTTTTGGCGGGCTCCGAGGCGGCTTGCAGTAGGTCGAAGTGCGAAAGCACGCTCACGCCCAGGGCGGACTTTGCGGTGCTCAGCATGAACTGACGGCGGGACGCCGCATCAAGGGTGAGGAAGGGATGGCTCATGGGACTGGCTTTCGGTAAAGGTTGGGGGGCGTGGACTTTATTGAATGAAGGTGAATTCCCGGGTGTTGATGAGCGCCCAGATAACATTGGCGTAGCTCTTGTCGCCGTGGAGCGATTGATCATTCATGAGCACACCCTTCTCGCGCATCGTCGGGCGGCGATTGAGAATGCTCAGGTAAATGGCTTCCATCTTGTCTGCGGCGGACTTGCCCTTGGCGATCGTGCGGAACATGAGCGAGTCTTTTTCGGTCATCATCTGCTGGGCGCGACCGTTCATCATCACCAGGACCTGAGGCACGCTGCCGTCCTTGGCGGCGCCATCGGTGACGGTGCGGTCGCTCTGGCCGAAATCGCGCAGGAAGTGGCCAGCGGGCGAGGGCTGTTCCAGCTCGGAGGCGCGCATCAATTTCATGCCGCCGTACTGGAGGATCTTGGCGTCGCTGTCTTCATCGTCGTCTTCCTCCATCATTTTGCTTTTCTTGTTCCTGGCCTTGGGCTCGTCCTTCTTGCCGGCATCGGCGAGGCCGCCGCCGAGCTTGGCCTTGGCGAGCTTGTCAAGATTCTCGATGGCGGCGATCTTTTGCGCCAGGGTGGAGACGGTGGTCTTGGTGAGATCGAGGTCCAGCGCGCGGCCATAGGGGTCGGATCCGGTGTTCTTGATCTTGTCGACCTGGTCCCCAAGTACCAGCGTCATGTAGCTGTCCCAGGCTTGTTCAGCGGTCATTCGACGCAGCATTGGACCGGGAAAGAAGTAAGCCTCCCCCATCGGCACCTCGTAGGTGGTGGCTTCGCGCTGATAGGTCTTGGTGTTGTATAGCACGCGTTGAAATTCCTTTAGATTGAACTTCAGGCGCACCATCTCGCTCGCGAGGTGGCGGATCAGTGTCGGGTTGTAGCAGTGGTCCGGGTCGTCAATGTTGGTGACCTGCTGGGTGAGCCCCACACCCATGGCGCGCGCCCACATGCGGTTGGCGATGGTCATGGCGAAGCGCGGATTGGTCGGATGCGTCATCCAGCCGGCGAAGGCTTCGCGCAGGTTGTCATTCTTCTTGAGATCCTGCTTGTAGGCGGGGGCCTTGTCGTCGCCCTTGGCCCAGGTGACGAATTTTGGTTTCACGGGGTCGAAAGGTTTGGCGTCCTTGTACTTGTAGTCGTGGGGCAGCTGCATGCGGTTCTCGGACACGTCGTGAACGAAAACTTCGTTGGCCTTGAGCACGTCGCTGATCGTGCGCTTCATGCGCTTGCCATCCATGCCCTGCTCCTTCATGAGGGCATCCATCTGGGTCACCAGGAGCTTGGTGGGATCCTTGCCCGCTGGGTAGTCGCGACCGTTCAGCCTCGTGGCAGTGGCACCAAAAAACGCCGCCATCTGGTAAAACTGCATCTGCGTCCAGTCAGAGAAGGGATGGTCGTGGCACTGTGCACAGGCCACGTCGGTGCCAAGGAAGACGGAGAGGGTGTTGGCCAGGTTGTCCAGTGGCATGCCCGCATCGCGCAGCAGGTAGCCCGAGGCGCCGTTGTTCCAGAGCTTGCCTTCGGCGGTCATCAGCTCATAAGACATTTTGTCCCAGCCCTTGTTGCTGGCCAAGCTGTCCTTCAGCCACTTGATGTAGGGCAGGCCCTTGAGGAGCCGGTTGTCGACCTTGTCATTGATGCGGAGCATGTCCGCGAAGTAATTGTAAGTGTGGCTGACATAGCCGTCGCTTTCCAGGAGCCGGTCGATGAGCTCTGCGCGCTTGGTGCCGCTGCGGCTGTTGAGGAAAGCCGAGGTCTCCTCAAAATTCGGGATGCGTCCGGCAATGTCCAGGTAAACACGGCGCACGAACTGCTCGTCGGTGGTCAGGGGGTTGAGTTTGATGGCTGGCAGTTTTTCCTTGGCCAGCCGGGCGTTCTCTTCCGCCATACGCCGCGCCACGAGCGCATCAATCTTGCCTGCTGCGGTGGACGCCGTGGCATTGGTGGGCACAAAAGCGCCCTCCATGGGTTTCAGCGTTTTCGCGAGTGCCTGATCCGCCGGGGACAGTAAGGCCAGCGGCAAGCGCACCTCCTTGCCATCGGCGGTCTGAAGGGTGATCGATTCGCCATCGAGCGCAACGAACGCCGCCTCCAGATGACGGCCTTTGGCGTCGGTCCAGGTTCGGGAGGTGGCAGCATCCTCAGCGCGCAGGCTGGAGATGCCAAACGAGACGCAGCAGAGCGTCATGAGGGCGGCGTGAGTGGATTTCATGGGCTTGACCGGACCAGGCTGAAAGACCTGTATCAAGGGTGGAGAATCGAGAGAGGGTGCCGCCCCTCGTCTTGAGAAGCCGTACCGTGAGAACGTGGTTGCGCTTCTAACGGCTGGCTTGGGTGATGATTAGAAAATAATGGCGAATGCTAGCCGAGCGTAGCAAACGCCTTGCGCAGGTAGGCGATGGACTGCTTCATGCCGGGCAGCGGATCCGTGTCGTTGATTTCGAATTCGATGCCCAAATGGCCGGAGAACTTCGCGTCAACCAGGGCTTTGAGCACGGCGGGGATATCAATGACACCGGTGCCGATGACGACCGCCTTGCCCACGGGGCGGGCCGCAGAGACATCCTTCAGATGGAAGTCAAACAAGCGGCTGGCGCATTTTTGGATGTCGTCCACCGCGTTGTCGCCGATGCGCACGGTGTGGCCCACATCGATGCACAGCCCGCAGCGTGGATCACGGTGTTCCACGGCGGCCAGTGCGTCGAGGGGCGAGGGAAAGACCTTGTCGCCCGGGCCGTGATTGTGGATGGCGATGCGAATGTCGAAATCTTTGACCATCTTTTCCACCGTATCCATGGCTTCCTTGGCAGGGGCGCACACGATGGTGGGCATGCCGGCATCCTTGGCGTACTGGAAGGCATTGCGAATCACCTCTTCCTTGTCGGGCATGGCGATGACGCCGCCGCTGATGAGCGTAAGCCCCGCGGCTTCGACTTTCTTGCGGGCTTCCTGGCGCTCTGCAGTCGTGCTCTGGAGGGGAAGATGCACATCCTTGAGGCTGATGTACTTGAGCCCCAGCTCCACCGTCATGGCGATGGCCTGATCCAGGGTGAATTTCCGGAACGAATAGGAGGCGACGCCCAGCTTGAGTCCATGCCAGGGGTCCGCGGCAGCCTGCCCCAGCAAGGTGAAAGGCAGATCCGCCGTGGCGAAGGCGGCGAGGCCCAACACGTGGGTATGAAGGAACTGGCGGCGGTTGAGTGCGGCAGGGAGAGTGCTCATGGGTGATGGGACGGTGCTACGGAGGAAAGGCAGGTGTTGGTGTCGTGCGCAAGCAGGTCACCCCGATCGCGTTTGATTCCGGCTACACGAGCCGGGCCTTGATGGTTGAGTGTGGTCGGCACGTGGACCAACGCTGCCCCGGGGTGGAACTTTTCATCGCCCAGAGTCGTGGGCCTGAACGTCGCGATGGAGCGGGACTGTGTGCAACAAATTGCGTGCGACTCATAGAGGATCATTGTCGAGAACGGTTTTGACCTGCCAGAGTGGCGTGCCAGCGAGGCAAACCTGCCTGCGCCGGGCAAATAAATCTTGACCCCGCATTTCTACGAAATTAGAAGACGATATTCGATACTCACTCTCGTCGTCAAACCTCTCACCCGCCCACCCTCGCTCGAATATGAATGAATTGATATTGATGAGTCATGTTCTGCTAGGCGTGACCTGCCTGATCCTGGCAGTGTGGATCTTTGTCGATGTGCTGCATGCCTCCGAAGCGAACCTGGCCAGGATCCGACTGATGAGCCGGGCAGCAGCAGTCGCGATGTGGCTGGCTTTTGTGATCGCCGGCTACTGGTATGTGTTTTTCTACAAGGCAGACAAAACCGTCATCCTGAAGGGGCCATGGCCCTTCGCCCATAATTTCTTCATGGAAACCAAGGAGCACCTGGTCATCATGCTACTGCTTCTTGTCACCTACCTGCCCATCGCTGCTTCCAACAATCTGGCGGCCAGCAAGGACGCGCGCCGGGTGATGCTCTGGGTGTCAGGCATGATCGCCTTCATCGCCATGGCGATGGATGGCGAGGGCGGCATCATCGCGATGGGAGTGAAGGCAGGACTGCTGGCGAAGTAACCCCAACCTGGGAAACACACACATGGATAACACCGGCATCTCAAAATACACTGTTTCCTTCGGCCTGTCACTGGCACTGGCCTGCGTGATCAATGGACTGATGGTGATCGCCAAGGAAAGCAGCCCCGCAGTCATGACGGGGATGCAGAAGCTCAGCGGGCATCATTGGGTGACCCACAGCGCCATTGTTTTGATAATTTTCGCCGGCTTCGGCTGGTTCTTCGCACGCGCCAGGGGCGGTCGCGGAATGGAGATGAGCGCCAGCCGTTTGATCCGCACACTTGTATCGGGTGTCGTGCTCGGCGGCCTGCTGATCGCCGGGTTCTATTTGATCGGCGACTAAATCTCTCCTGATTCCGCCAGAAACATCACGACATTCACCATGCGACACACAAGATTTTTTTCACAGGTGGGCCGGCTGGGGCTGCTTTCCCTGGTACTTGCGGGCACCGCGTATGCTGGCCCCCCTTTCATCACGGATGATCCCGAGCCTGTGGAATTGCATCATTGGGAGGTCTATCTGGCCTCACAGCCCTTCCACAATGCTGACGGGTGGTCCGGCACCCTGCCGCATCTGGAAGTTAATTATGGTCTGGCACCAGACCTGCAGGTGCATGTGATCGCGCCACTCGCCTTCGACAAACCCAGGGGTGAATCCATGCATTATGGCTACGGCGACACGGAACTGGGCTTTAAGTACCGGTTCATCCAGGAAACACCAGACTGTCCCATGGTGGGGATATTTCCGCTGCTGGAGTTGCCGACTGGCGATGCGGATCGCGGGCTGGGCAATGGTAAAACCCAGGGTTTTCTCCCGGTCTGGCTGCAGAAGAGCTTTGGTCCGTGGTCAACCTATGGCGGCGGCGGGTACTGGTTCCATCCTGGCACCGACAATCGTGACTATTGGTACACTGGCTGGCAGGTACAGCGCAAGATCACTGAAGAGTTCGCCTTGGGCATGGAGGTGTTTCACGAGACGCCCAAGACACTAAATGGTGGCTCGGACACTGTCGTACAACTGGGAGCCATCTATGACTTCAGCGAAAACTACCATCTGATGGGGTCGGTAGGCCACACCGTTCAAGGAGCGAGCGCGTTTCTGGGCTACCTCGCCTTTCAGATCACATTTGGTCCGGACGAAAAGGACAAGGGGAAATCCGAGAAACAGAAGTAATCGATAAACCGCTAATGCGGGGCCAGCAGCACCTTGCCCGAAAGAATAGCTGAGGTTGTGGGCAAGGGCAGTTGTGGCAGGGTAAACCAGCCATCGCCGCCAAAGGTGCCGAGGTGGTTCACCAGCATGCCCTTGAAGGTGCCGGCGCGGGTCACCGGCGTGGTCTGGGTGAATCCGCCGCTGAAGGCTCCGGTGCCAGCAACGAAACTGAACGTGGTCTTGGCGGTATTGAGGGGCACGGTCACGCTGCCGCCCGGCTTGATTGTGAAGACCAGGTCAGGAGCGGGGCTGCCGTCGATGACATGGGCGGAAGTGAAAGCCAGACTGGCATTGCTGGCACCGGCGAGGAACCCAGGCGGCATGGTTGTGGCAGAGGGGGCGATGTAGCGACCGCCCACCGCTGTTAGGGTGAGAGGGCCAAACCCTGAAGCGTAGGTGCGGCCCACGATGGCGGGGCGCAGCCAGGTGAGCGAGCCGGCAAGCGTGCTGTCGGCATTCAAAGCCAGCGTGCCGGGCAGGACGGTGAGCGTGCCAAGGATGGAGCCTTTGGTGCCGGTGTAGAGCGCCTGGTAGATCAACACGTCACCGAGGCTGCCCAGCGAACTGCTGCTGGTATAAGCGGTACCATCAGCGAGGACCCCGGCGACGTTGAACGTGGTGGTGGTGGCAGGCACGGTGAAGGAGCCATAGCCCAGACCGTGAGGGACGGTGTCGTCGTTGATGAGGGCGTCGTCAGTCTTCATGCTGAAAGTCTGATAGCCCACGTAAGTGCTCGCCGGCGTGGTGTTGTGCCAGCCAGTGAAGGACTGAGTAAATGTGTCGGCAGCGATGGAGCCCGCTGTGATTCTGCTCGTCGCCGCCTCGATGGTGAAGGTGAGGTGCACCGGGGTCTTGCCCGTGCGCGTGACCATCACATCGCCGGTGGAGGTGGTGGCATTTAGGGTGGTGTTGAGCACGCCTTTAAAGGCATAGCCGGTGGCCCCGAGTGTCAGCGTGCCGGTGCAGGCACCGGTGCTGGTGACGGCAAGATCGAACCGGCCACCAAGATTGGTGTTGAGCCCGATGTGGCGGTCCAACGGTCCGACATAGGAACCGATGGTGTTGGTCGGGAGGTCGTTGACCAGGAGGGTCGTGAGATAGATGCCGGTGCCTCTGGCATTGGTGGCCTTGAGGGTGACATTGATGTGCGACCCGTTGGTGGAGACGGTGGGCTTGCCGCTGATGTGGCCGGTGGTCGCGTTGCAGGTGAGCCCGGCAGGCAGGCCGGCGGCGCTGTAGGTTGAAGGGGTGAGATCCGACGCTCTGTTCACCGTGATGGGATAGTCATAGGTGCCACTGACGATGCCGTCAGTCATAGGACCTGTGTTGGTGATCACGGGCAGGCCGTCGATCACGTTGAGGGTGAGCAGAATCGGAATGGGGCCGGTGCCGGGACCACTGACGGCACAGGTGTAAACACCGGCATCAGCGAGGGTGAGGGTCTTGATGATGAGCGACTTGCCGCTGGCGGTGATGCGCGGCGCGCTGACCACGCCCACACCACCTTTGGTCCAGGCATAAGTGAGGGAGTTACCGGCCGTGCTGACCGTGAGGGTGGCAGTGGAACTAATGGCGACGTTGTAGGTCTTGGGGGTGGGATCCACGACCCCGAGCTCCGCGACGGCGGTCACTGTTCCAAAGGTATTCGTGGCTGTCACGGAATACTGGCCGGCGTGGGTGAGCTGCACGTTGCTGATGGAGTAGCTCGATCCGGTGGAGGCCGGTGCTATCTTGACCTTGTTTTTATACCACGCCAGGGAGGGCACCGGATTGCCGGCACTGGCGGAAGTGAAAGTCACGCCCGCGCCAATGCTAACCAGGGTGCCGGTCGGCGCGGCGGCGAATGAAGGCCTGATATCATCGTCCTTGAGAAGGGCGGTAAACTGCGTTGTCGCACCCAGCAATGCGCTGCCGGAGGTCGGGGACTGAAGGGTGATGGCAATGGTTCTGTCCGACTCGACAATTAAGTCCTCCTTGGGGGTCAGAGTGATGTTCTGGCTCGTCACACCGCTGCCGAACGCAAGGGGGGAGACGGTGCTGATCGTGTAGTTCTTGGGGGTGCTCGCGAGAGCCGAGTCGCTTACGGTAAAGGGCACGAGAATGCGGTCGGTATGTGGCTGGCTGAGCTGCACGGTGATGGTTTGCGGCGGGTCTCCTTCGGAGTAAGTGGCGGTGCTGGTGGCGAAGCTGACCTGGGGGACCAGGCTGATGTCAGTGTCCGAAATGGTCACGCCGGCAATGGCAGCCTGACCAATGCTTGCGCCCCCCATGGGGATGCCGAGATGGATCTCGAAGACCTTGGTGGCACCTGTCACGGCAGTCACCATGGTGGGCACGCTGATGGTTTGGGGTGAGGCGTCACCACTTGCCCAGGTCAGGGTGCCCCTGGTGACAGTAAAGTCAGTGCCCTCGATGGCACTGCGAGCGATGGTGTGATAATTGACGGAGACCGGGCCAAACGTGCCGCCCACACGTGCAACGGTAACGGCGGTGCTGGAGCCTTCGACGACGGTGGCGACGGGGCTGGAGAACTGGATCACCCCTGGCTGTGCGGACAGGCCGGAGAATAGACGCTTGATGACCCGGGGACTGGCGCCGGAATTGTTGAGGGCGACGAAAATGCCGTTGTCCGGTGCCACCGCCAGGGCATTGACGCCGTTGTAGCTGGGCGGATTTTCAATGGCAGGGCTGAAGGTGCTGTCCAGCGTGCCGTCGGCATTGAAGCGGGCGAGGTTAAACCTTGCGATGCCAGCCGCTTTCTCGAAGTAGCCGCCGGCGAGGATCTTTCCATCTGGCTGCACGTATAGGGAGGTGACATCCAAGTAGGACTGCGTACTGGTGAAAGCGGTGCCCACTTTGGTGACGAAGGTGCTGTCATTCGAGCCCATGCTGCTGAGCCTGACAAAGCCGTTCACGTTCACTCCGTTGAAGCCGGTGAACGGACCGGCGGCCAGAATTTTGCCGTCAATCTGAGCTGTCACGGTGGTGACGGAGGCGAGGGTGGTGGTGAGGTTCGCGTAATGGGCTCCGAGCGGTGCGTCGAAGGTTGTGTCGAGGGTGCCGTCCGCCTTCAGCCGCACAATGCCGGAGTGAAAGCCGCCGCTGCTGAAGGCGCGGTGGAAGTCGCCGCCCACGATGATGGCAAAAAAAGGAGAGATGGCGCAGGGTTGCAGAGCGATGGAATTCGTGGTTTTCGGGGAACTTGCGGTAGTGAAGAACTGCACCACGGAGTCGAAATGGGTGAAGCTGGTGTCCAGAGTACCGTCCTCATTCAGGCGGACCAGGGTCTTGTTCGCAGCGCCGTTCCAGGTGGGGAACCCGCCGCCGACGAGGATCTTGCCATCCGGTTGAACGGCGATGGCGTTGATGACATTGCCGGACGCGCTGTCTGGGTTGCCGGGCCCGACGCCTGGGTCAAAAGTGGTATCCAGGCTGCCATTGGGCTGCAACCGGGCGAGGTGGTTGCGCGCTACGCCACGCAAGGTGGTGAAGGCTCCGGCGACGAAGATTTTGCCATCTGGCTGGCGGGCCACGACGTTCACGGGCAGAGGGGAAGCGCCCGCACCTTGATCAAAGCTGGTATCAAGCGCGCCAGTGGCCAGCAGCCGGCTGATTCCGCTTGAGGTGACGGGGGTTGTCCCATTGTCAAAGTAGCCGCCGATGACAACGCCGCCGTCCGGCTGCATCGCGAGAGTGTTGACGCTGTTGGTTAAAAAGGGATGCACGTAACGCGGGTCGGAGGCGCCGGGTTGCACGATATTGACGGTAGCCACGTTGCCGCCGGGGAAGACGCAGCCGGTGCTGGTGCTGGTGTTGAATGCCACTGTGAAAGTCGCGGTGGCGGCGGTGAGCGAATTGGTGATGATGGGCACGACGATGGTGCGTGGCGTCGAGTCCCCATCCGCCCAGGTGAGCGTGCCGCTGGTGGCTGTATAGTTGGCGGGGGCCAGGGCGGTGCCGTTAAAGGTGCTGTATGGAACCGAGACGGCGCCGGTGCTGGAATTGAGCCGGTAAACGTTGAGAGTGATCGAGCCGCTTTGGTCATCGATGTTGTTGACCTTGTGCTCGAACGCGACGCGGGTCTGGTAGGAGAGGCTCACGTCCAGATATTCATTGGGAGCGGTGCCACCGATGTCATTGACCTGGATGGTGATTCCAGCGGCACTGTCATTGAAACTCATGCCGTTGGCGAGGCCGGCATTCTGCGCCACGATATAGGACGGATTGGCACCAAGCACCGGATTGATGTCAATCAACTGGCTGGAGGGATTGCCATTCAGAGCCCAGAAGATGTAGGCTCCATTGCTGATGTTGCCATACGTGGGATCGCCCAAGAATTTGCGGCGGAAGGCCACCCAGTAGTCCGTGCCCTCGCTGCGATTGACGCGAAGAGCCAGGGTATTGGAGAGCGTCGCGTTTGGATCGTCGAAGCGATACACGCGGTAGGTGCCGCCGACCGTGGCGGTCTGCACGGCGCTGTCAGGCAGCCAGCCCAGGTTGTTGAGATACCAGGGGTTGGGCGGGTCGGGCTGGGTGACCGGATCACTGTGTGCGTGGCCCATGATGTCGAACACATCACCGTAGTCGAGCGATGTCCCCGCAGGATCGACGGGATCCGTGCTGGTGGTGGGTATCTGCCACAGCCTGGCGTGTGACAGGCCGAAGTTGTGTCCCTCTTCGTGGGCCACCACGCCGAGGTCGAAATTGCCGTTGATCCATGCGAAGGACCCGCCGAGTTCGGCGAGCCCCGTCCAGTAAAAGTGATCACCGGTGATGATGTGGGTGTCGTGAAACACCACAATGACGCGGTTGTAGTTTTCCGGGGTAAACCCGGCGCCCCTAGCGGCGTTCTTGGCGTCGTTCTCCAGGCCGGAGGTGTTATTGGCGGTGGAGTAACTTGCCAGGGTGTTCAGCACCGGCATGCGCAGCACGGGCGTGACATCGACGTTGCCGATGGTGGCCTTGCCGTATGAGGCCTGGGTGTAAAAACCCGCCACATCGACCGTTAACCGGTTTTTCACGTAGTCGCTGGTGATGGTGGTGGCTGGCGTCGTGGTGATGTCCACGGGGGAGCCTGGAAAATCAGTGAAATCCGTCAAAATAACGAGCACGCTCTGCGGTCCAAGCAGGTGCGAGGAAGAGGCTTGCGGTGGGGGCACGGTCGAAGCCGCAGTCCCCAGGCCGGGCAGGCTGGCACCATCCGCCTGCAAGATCGGACCTGTATGATTTTCGGCAGCCGCCCAGCGGGTGGCGATGTTGCCAGCCTGGGCGCCCGAAGCGACCGGGTAGTACCGCCCCGCGACCTGGACAACATAGGTGCCGGCGGCTGCGATGGTGTCGCCGGTGGGCGATGGCTCTATCACCGGCTTTTCCAAACGGGTACCGGCAGGCAGATCATCCATGCTAAGGATGCGGACAGGCTCCTCGAGCACCGCCATGCGGTTCTGCATTGAGATGCCAATGAGGCTGGTGCCATACTTGGTCTGCAGGTTCTCCCTCCGGCCATAGACATAGGCCTCGTAGGTTTGGCCGTCGATGTGCGCCTCACGATAGACGGCGGGTGCGTCCCGTGCCCCGGGCCTTGGCTCGGTGGCGATGGCGACGAGATCACCCTGGGCGGACATCGGACGTTCCAGAAGCGGCAGAATGGTTTCCGGCAGCAGTCGCCTCAAAGGCTCGCGAATGGCGGCCGCCAGGGCGGCGGCAGGATCCTTGGCGATCAAGCCAAACAGGGCTGCCTGGCGCTGCCGCGCGAGTTCCGTGCCTTCCTTCAGGAGGTGGACGCGTGCTTCCGGCGTGCCCTGGCGGTAGCGTTCCAGCCAGCGGGCAAAGGCGGCCACCGGATCAAGCGGCTGCAAGGGCATGGACGTAGGGAGAAGGGCCTGAGCTGCGGTGCGTGCCACCAAGGGCCGCGGAACGGAAGCCACTGGATGGAAAGGACGAGGCGCGACGAGCACTGATACTGCGGGCAGTGGTTCACCAGAGCGACGGGAGAGCAGTGTCCAGACGATGCCGCCAAGCGCGATCAAGCAAATTGGGAGGATGAGTTTGCGCATTGATGAAGGATTGCCCGTCTTGATTATGATCCACGAAAATCTATGGGGTCAAGCCAGCAAGCGTTCGGCTTCAGTGCATCCTATAGGGAGGCAGGGATGATGCCTGATGTGACGCAGGGGTGCTTGACGATGTTGCCACCGATAAAACACCCCGATCGGGGATTTGTTGCAACCGATCCGCGTCCACGCCATTTTTCACCAAGACGATGGACGGAGGTCCCGTTCCCGCGGGTGCTCCAGAGGCAGTCATGAGTCGTCGCCCTGGTTGACGATGGCCCTGGCCGCAGGTATAGCCGCGTCCCCATGCCGCCCCCCAAGGACCATCCCCTGAACTGGAGCACCTTCGGTGTCCTGTTGCTGATCGCGCTCTCGCTGGCCAGTTTTTACCGGCTGCGTGATCTGGGACTGCGGCCCATGCACACGGACGAGGCGATCCTAGGGGTGAAGTTTCTGGATTTTTGGAGGACGGGTGTCTTCGTTTACGACCCGACCGATTATCATGGCCCCTTTTTGCATTACCTGACCCGGGCGTTTGCCTGGGTCGCCCGCTGGAGCACCCCGTCCGCGGTGACTGAGGCGCGGCTGCGGGCCGTGGTAGCGGTGTGCGGGCTGGCGCTGGTGCTGGGAACCGTTTTTCTCACCGACGCACTGGGCCGGCTGGCCACGGTGCTGGCGATGCTCATGGTGGCGGTGTCGCCGATGATGGTGTTCTACAGCCGTTACTTCATCATGGAGGTGCCTTTCGTGCTGTTGCTGGCGGTGTTCATGACTTCCTGCTGGAGGTTTTCCCAGAACCGGTCGCGGGTTTGGCTGCTGCTGGCCGGCATATCCCTGGGCTGCCTGCATGCCACGAAGGAGACTTTTGTCATCAACATGGCGGCGATGCTGTGCGGCTGGATCGTGGCCCGGGTGTTTACCGAGGGCTTTGTCAAACGCAGCAGCGGGCTGCGCCTGAGCATGGGGCGCAATCGCAGCGGGGTGGAACACCCGACGCTATGGATCGCGGTGACAGGGGTGCTGGTGTCCGTGATCTTGTTCTCCGGCTTCTTCCACCACTGGCGGGATGTGCTGAACAGCGTCACCACGTATGCAAGTTACGTGAAGCGTTCAGGCGGCGGTGGCGGCCACGCAAAGCCGTGGCACTACTACCTGCACCTAATATTCCGGTCGAAGACCGAAGACGGCAGGGTGTGGACGGAGGCGCTCATTGGCGGCCTCGCCGTGCCGGGCATCCTCTGCGCGTTTTTTGGTTCCTACCGCAAGGACCCCCACCGGCAGGCTTTCCTGGTGTTCCTGAGCGTATACACGCTGGCGGCGCTCACCGCCTATTCCATCCTCCCCTACAAGACACCGTGGACGATTCTTTCCGTGCAGTGGGCGCTGACGCTCCTCGCGGGGGTAGGAGCGCAGTGGCTGTTTGCGGTGTTCCGTGAACGATCCACGCGCACCGTACTGATTTTGGGCATGGGGGCGGGCTTATGGCACCTGTGCAGCCAGACGATGGCGGCGCTTCACGAGCCAATGGCGGCGCGCCACCACATCAACCAAGCCAATTTGAATGTCCCGTATGCGTACAGCCACACGAGTACGAACGCGCTGAAACTGGTGAGCCGCCTGCGCGAACTGGCCGCCTTCACACCTGAGGAATTCTCGGCCCAGGTCATCGGCATCGACTCGGGCTGGCCGCTGCCCTGGTACCTGCGGGATCTCAAGAACGTTGGCTACCAACAAAAGGTGCCCGAGGCTCTCAGCGCTCCGGTGATCCTGGTGGATACCGCACTCATGCCGCCGGTGCAGGCGAAGCTCGGTGGCAAGGCTGAGAATTATGTGTCTGACAGCTTCGACCTGCGCCCTGGCGTCCGCGTCGCTCTGCTGGTCGAAAAAGGCCTGTGGGACCGTTTTCTGGCCGCCCGCTCAAGCCAGCCCAAAAAGCCATGATCGAGGCCCACCGCTTTGCCCATGAGGCGATGAACACTGAGTTTCAGGTGATCATCGCGCAGGCGGGCATTGGCGCAGCCGAGGCTCGGTACGCCGCGCACGCGATGTTCGAGGAAATCGACCGCCTGGAGGAGGAGCTGAGCCGCTTCCGTCCCACCAGCGAGATCTGGCGGCTCAGCCTCTTAAAGGCTGGCGAGAGTGCCTTCGTCGATCTGGCCACCTGGGATTGCCTGAGCCTGGCCAAGGCGGTGCATGAGGAAACCCAGGGTGCGTTCGATGTCACCATTGGTCCGCTGATGAAGCTCTGGCGCAATCCCGATGGCTCCGCGCGCACGCCGGTCCCGGAAGAACTGGCGGCGACCCGTCTGCGGGTGGGCGATCACCTCTTCGAACTCGATCCGCAAGGCCAGCGCGTGACAGTCCATGCCAGCGGCCTGATCTTTGACCTCGGAGCCCTGGGCAAAGGCTATGCGCTGGATCAGGGCGTGCGCGTGCTCAATGATTTTGATGTACACACCGCCCTGCTCAATGCCGGGGAAAGCACCATCCTGGGCATCGGCTCACCGCCGGAGATGGAAGGCTGGCCTGTGGACCTGCACTTCGAACAGCCGCGCTCGATTCTGCTGCGCGACACCGCGTTGAGCTGCTCCGGCTTTGCCGTGCAGGGCAATCACCTGATGAATCCGCGCACCGGCGAGCCTCTGCCCGTGAAGAACGCGCGCAGCTATGTGCTGGCACCCACCGCCGCCTTGTCGGATGCCTTGTCCACTGCCTTCATGGTCATGCAGCCGGAAGAAGTCGATGTTTTGTGCGGGCGCTATCCGGGGGTGGAGGCGCTTCGAGGTTGAGCTTGGGGTGGATGAAAAGCGGGACAAGTGAAGCGGGAACTCAAGCGAGCGGATTGGGGCACAGCTCGCGGCGCTTGCAGGTGAGGCACAGGCTGCCGGTGTAGAAATTATCGAGGAAGTCCATCAGCCCGCGAATCATGACAGGGTCATCGGTGACCATGCCCGCCTCGTAGTTACGCCGGTCTTCGCTTTTTGCGCCCATGCCAGCGCCGGTGAGATTGGCCGAGCCGACATAGGCGATGCGACCGTCCGCAATGACACACTTCATATGCATGCGCGGGCACAGCAGCCGGTCAAATGCGTCGCTTTGCAGAAACTCGGGAAACCGGTCAAATTCTTCGCGAAAGCGCGGTCCGGGTTCCTTCGCATGCACCAGCCGCACCTCCACCCCATCGCGCAACTTGCCCGCGAGCACCTCAAGGAAAGGGATGAAGCGCCCGCCTTCGTGCTCCACGAACACGTCCTTGATGTCGGCGGTCAGTATCCATAAAAACCTCTGGGCGCCGGGCACGATCTCGCGCAGTACGGCGTCATAGGTTTCGTGATTGAGCACCAGCCGGGTCATGAGGAGAGTTGATGGTCGGGGGCGGATGGTTGATAATGCGTTGCCTGCGGCCCGTGATCCCAGGCTCTCAACGATCAGCCCTCATCTATCAACTTCCGATTATGAAATCAGCCAAGCTGTCCGCGGCGGGAGGCACGACGATCAATCCTCGCTATCGTGTGTATCGGGAGGGAATCCTGGTGCTGGGGCCAGGCAAAGCCGAACTGCTGGGACTGGTGGCGAAGACCGGCTCGATTTCGGAAGCAGCCAGGCAAATGGACATGTCTTACAACCGGGCCTGGCTGCACATCAAGATGATGAACGAGGGCTTCCAAGAGCCTCTGGTGCTCTCCACCCGCGGCGGAACGACTGGCGGCGGAGCGATGCTGACGCCAACGGGCGAAAAGGTCATGGCGCTGTGGGCGGACCTTGAGCGCGAAGCGCAGACGGCGACGAAGAAGACCCGCGCGGATCTTCAGAAGCTGCTGGCGAAGGGTTGATGGGAAACTCCAGCGCTACTTTGGGCACTTGCTCCAAGGCTTCCCGCCGTCACGTTTTTGGACATGAGAGTCCCGCGGGCACTCAATTCACTGTTTTACCGAGATATTCTTGACTAAAAACAGTGGATCATTTGCCCTGCCAATTCGCCTTCAAACAGAGCCTTCCTCGTTCTGCCCAAATCACACCTTCCACCATGAGAATCTCCTTCCTCGCCATCCTTGTTGCCTGCATCGGCCTGTCAGCCTTCGCGGGCGAGCCCGCCAGCCCCGCGGTCATGAATGCCGCCGCCGCATCGGGCATGTCTTCCGACCTCACACTTGACAATTTTCTCACCGAAGGGTGGGATCAGAGCTATACCCCCCGGGTGCGCGCGGATGGAACGCAGGACGTGGAATTGCGGCGCGTGACAACCGCCTCCCTCAAACAGGAAATCGGCCTCACCTACGAGTTTGAAAACGATGTGAAGAGCTACTGGGAGAGAGACTTCCATTTCGTTGACGCCCAGGCTGAGATGGCGCTGAACCGCCGGCTGTCGCTGGCAGTCGCCGACAGCTATGAATGGATCAACACGAGGGCTCGCTACAGGAACGAGAGCGGCATGCAGGCGGCCTTCTTGGGCAGGCTCCAACTGGTCGAGACGGAACACTCCGCGTACTCCTTCCACCTTACGGTGGATACGCCGGATCTGGGCCTCCGCATCAAGGTGACCACGCTCAACTACGGCCTGGCGGGCTGGAATGATTTGACGCCCTTCGGCCTGCCGCGCGTGGGTCTGTATTACTCCGTATCGGAGAGCGTCTATCTGGGGCCGCCCACCGGCAGCGGCATCCGCAACGACCTCACCTATGCCGTCTCTCTGGCCAAAACCTGGACCGGCCCGGCAGGGATGCGCGATTTCACCACCTTCATCGAAGCCTTCGCCAACAGCGCTCTGGATGGCCGCGTCGAGGGCCGCACCAACTCAAGCCTCACCGCCGGCATCAGCCTGCCTGTCGGCAAAAGCCAGACGATCATTGTCGGCGTCGTCATTCCCACCACGAAACCACGCGGGTACGAGGCCGCCTACGAGTTGCAGTACGTCTTCCATTTTTGAGGAAGCACAAGGCAGTCCTGGCGGAAAATAAATCCGCTGTTCCCTATCGTTATACTTGACCAGATATAACGTTGCAGCTTTGCTTGCTTGGTGAACATCATCCCTCTCACCATCAAAACCGCTTCCATCGCGACCCTCTTTGCCTGCATCGGCATGTCCGCCTTCGCCGGCGAGTCCGCCAGCCCCGCCATCATCAATTCCGCCGGAGGATCGGAACTGGCTTCTGATTTGACTCTCGGCAATTTTTTCACCGAAGGATGGGATCAGGACTGGTCCAAGCGGCCGCATTTGGGCGGAGCGCCGGACATGGCGCTTCTGCGCGTGCAGACCAACTTTTTGGAGCAGGAGGTCCGCGCCGATTACTACTTTCAGAACGATCTGAGCAGCGCCTCGAAAAAGGACATCCACTTCGCTGATTCCCTGGTCACGTATGGAGTGAACCGCCGGCTGATGCTGGCGGTCGTGGGCAGCTATCAATGGACCGAGCCGCGCCCCGGGCACAAGGAGCTGGAAGGGATGTCGGAGGCGTTCCTGGGCCGGTTGCAGCTGGTCGATACTGAAGAATCGTCGTACGCGTTCAACTTTCGGGCCCAGGCTCCAAATGATGGCATCGGCAACAAGCAGACCACCTTGAGCTATGCCCTCGCGGGCTGGAATGATTTGACGCCTCTGGGCCTGCCGCGCGTGGGCCTGTATTACCACGTGCTGGAGGACAATTTTCTTGGCACCGGTGCGGCCGGAGCCAGGCGCAACGACCTGACCTGGGCCATGTCCCTGGCCAAAACCTGGACCGAGCCGGACGCCCCTGTGATTCGCAATTTCACCACCTTCCTGGAGTGTTTCAACACTACTGATCTGGATGGCGTCACCAGCGGTCGCACGACGACCGGCCTGACTCCAGGCATCCGCTTCACCCTCGGCAAAGGCCATGTGATCATGGCCGGCGTGGACATTCCCATGACCACCCCACGCCCGTATAGCGCCTTGTATCGGTTGACGTACATTTACAATTACTGAGCGGGCACGGCCCTTTTTTTGGGGCCGTGCTGTGGCTGATTTCGCACAAAAGATGTCCGCATGAGTCTGGGTGCGGGCTGAGTAATGAGAGGAGTGCCCACACTTCTCATGAAATCGCTTTCCGTTTTGCTTGCCTGCCTCGCGAGCAGCCTCTGCCTGCATGCCGCCGAACCTGCGGCCAAGCCGCTGTTTGACGGGAAGAGCCTCGACGGTTGGGAGGGTAATTTGAAGTCCTGGCGGGTTCAAAACGGGGCCATCACCGGCGAGATTCCCGAGGGCCAGTCGCTGTCGCGCAACGAGTTCATCTACTGGAAGGGCGAGGTGCATGATTTTGATCTGACGGTGGAATACCGCATCACCGGAGGGCCGGGTGCGAACTCGGGCATTCAATACCGCAGCGAGCGGCTGGCGGACGGAGCGGCGGCTGGGTATCAGGCGGATCTTGATGACGGCAAAGTCTGGCTGGGGCGGGTGTACGAGGAACTGCGGCGCGGATTGCTGGTGGAGCGCGGCACCCGAGTTTCAATCGCGCCGGACGGACGACGCTGGAAAGATGTGTTTGCGGAACCAGAGAGCTTCCGGTCGGTGGCGAAGATCAATGACTGGAACACATACAGGGTGCGGGCGACGGCTTCGCATACGGAGCTGTGGATCAACGGCGTGCTGTTCAGCGTGCTGGATGATCATGAGGCCGGAAAAGCGAAGTTCGGCGGGCGGATCGCTTTTCAACTGCACAGCGCGAAGGGTCCGGCGAAGATTGAATTTCGGTCGGTGAAACTGATTGATCTGGGGGCGACGGAAGCGCCGGTTTACAAGGAGATGCCGGTGGCACCGTCCGCTCCGGCGATCGACGCGATTCCGGTACTCGGAAGCAATGGCAAGCCTCTGAACCTGGGCTTTGAAACGGGGACACTGGAAGGCTGGAAGGCCGAAGGCAGTGCGTGGGAAGGCCAGCCGGTGATGGGCGATACCGTGGCGCGGCGCAGGCGCGGCTACAGCCAGCATGCAGGGCAGTACTGGATCGGCGGTTACGAGAAGATCGGCGACAAGGGGACGGGGCGATTGACGTCGGCAAGCTTTGAGGTGACTCATCCGTGGGCGAGTTTTCTGATCGGCGGAGGCAAGAACGCGAGCCAGACGCGGGTGGAGGTGGTGGAGGCGGCAACTGGCAAGGTGATTCACAGCGCCAGCGGTCAGGACCGGGAGGACATGCGACGCGAAGGAGTGGATCTGCATGCGTACAGGGGGAAGAAGATTTTTATCCGGTTGGTGGATGAGGCGACAGTCGGATGGGGGCACGTGAATTTTGATGACTTTGTGTTTCACGACAAGGCACCGGCAACCACTCCCCTGCCCTCCGCCGCGAAGGTGGACGCGAGCGACCGGGCGGTGCGACAGAAGGAGAGCCCGGTGCTGTGGCACCTGCAGCCGAATCCGGCGAAACTCACGGCGGTGCCCAATGCCGAGGCTCAGAAGGTGGTCGCGGGCATGATGCTGACGCATGGGTTTCAGGCGGAGCTGATCGCGGCGGAGCCGGAGATCCGCCAGCCGATTGCGTTTGCCATGGATGACCGGGGACGACTGTGGGTGGCCGAGGCGTACAGCTATCCGAACCGGCAGCCGGAAGGCAAGGGCAAGGATCGCATCGTCATTTTCGAGGACATGGATGGCAATGGCAGCTTCAAGAAGCGCACGGTGTTCATTGAAGGCCTGAATCTGGTGAGCGGCCTGGAGGTGGGATTCGGCGGCGTATGGGTGGGTGCGGCCCCGCAGTTGCTTTTCATTCCTGACCGCAACCATGACGACGTGCCCGACGGGCCGCCTGAAGTGCTGCTCGACGGGTGGGGCTATCAGGACACGCACGAGACCTTGAACAGTTTCTGCTGGGGGCCGGACGGCTGGTTGTATGGCAACCAGGGGGTGTTCACCAAGTCCTTCATCGGCAAGCCCGGCACGCCGGAAGCGGAGCGGGTGCCATTGCATTCAGGCGTGTGGCGCTATCATCCGGTGCGGCATGAGTTCGAAATCTTCGCCCATGGCGGCAGCAACCAGTGGGGGCTGGATTTTAACGAGGCGGGGCATTTGTTCATCACGCACTGCCGCAGCTTCTGGGGAGGCGGCGGCACTACGCAGGTGATTCGCAACGGTCACTTTTGGAATCAATCGAATGGCAATTACGCTCCGTTCATCTCCAATGCGGGTCCGGATTTCGCGCCGGACCTGAAGAATTTTCTGCCTGCATCGGCACGTTATGACAGCGGCGAGGGCGGCGCGGGCAAGCCCGGCACCACGGCGATCTATGGGGGGCACTCGCATGTGGGAACCATGATCTACCTGGGCGACAACTGGCCGGAGATTTATCGCGACCATCTGTTCACCCACAACCTGCACGGCCACCAGATGAACCAGCAGGAGAATGTGCGCCAGGGCTCGGGCTATGAGACGATGCACGCGGGCTACGACCTGATGTTCACGCCTGATCCGAAGTATATCGCCGTGGACTTGCAGACCGGTCCGGACGGCGCGGTGTACGTGATCGACTGGTGCGATTTGCAACACTGCCACAACCCGGCCGAGGAGAAATGGGACCGCAGCAACGGCCGGCTCTACCGCATCTCCTGGGCGAAAACTTATCACCCGGTGAAGGTAAACCTGGGCGCCCAGAGCGATGTGGAGCTGGCTAACTTGCAAACGCACCACAACGACTGGTACTCGCGCACGGCGCGTCAGCTGCTGCAGGAACGCGCCGCCGTCGGCAAAGTGGACCCGCGGGCGGTTGCCGTGCTGGTGGAGCTGGCTGCCACGGCCCCGAACCCAGCCCATGTGCTGCGGGCGTTGTGGACCCTGCATGTGACGGGTGCGCTGAATGCAAAGACCCTCGGCAAGGCCTTGGGCCACCCGGATGACCGTGTGCGCGCCTGGGCGGTGCAACTGGGCACGGATCATGAGGTTGTCCTGAGCACTGAAACGCTTGCCGGGCTCGCAGCTCACGATCCCTCGCCGACTGTTCGGCTGGCGCTGGCCTCCGCCCTGCCGATGCTGCCTGCGGAGGGCTGCTGGCAGGTGGGCACGGCGCTGGCGATGCACCGTGAGGATGCCGCGGATCGCTTCCTGCCGAAGATGATCTGGTTCGGACTGGGGCGCGTGGTGGAGCAGGATTTTGCACGCGGTCTCGCCCTCGCGGACAAGACCCCGCTGCCGAGCCTGGCGGACTCGGTCCGCTGGTTTGCCGCCGCGAGTCCGGTGGGTCGTGAGCAGCTGGTGACGGGCATGGTGACGGCACCTGAAGACCTGGCCGCGCGGGAGCTGCGCATCCTTGCTTTCGGGTTGAAGGGCGAAGCGAAAGCGGCGATGCCCAACGCCTGGCCGCAGGCAAAAGCCCGCATGTCCGGGTCGTCGGCTGCACTGGCGACTGAACTGGGGGCGCTGTTTGGTGACAAGGCGGTCATCGCCCGAATGCGCGCCGCGCTGGCCGATGACAAAGCACCTGTGGCGGCCAGGCACACGGCCTTTGATTTGCTCAAGCGCATAGGCGACACCGAGGCCACTTCCTTGTTTGCCAGGCTGCTGGACGTGGACGAGTTTCGCTCCGCAGTGATTCCGCTGCTGGCGCGCAGTGCCGATCCCGCCACCGCCACGGCGCTTATCCAGCGCTTCGAAAAATTCAGTGAGTCCGACCGCAATGCCGCACTGACCACCCTCGCCAGCCGCGCCGCGCTGGCTCTGCCCTTGCTGCACGCGGTGAAGGACGGGCGCTTTGACCGGAAGCGTCTCAGCGCCTTTCAGGTGCGCCAGATGCGCAACCTGCACGATGCGGAACTCGACAAGCTGCTGGATCAAACGTGGGGCAAGGTTAATGAGTCCTCGGCGGCCATGAAGGCCACCATTGCCCGGCTCCAAAAGTCCTATCAGGAAGCGCCTCTGTGGGCGTTCGACGCAGGGGCTGGCAAGCAGATCTTCCAGCAGGTGTGCGCCGTCTGCCACGCTATGAATGGCGTGGGCGGCAAGCTCGGTCCCGACCTCGCCGGCTCGTGGCGCAACGGCGTGTCCTATTTTCTGGAAAACATCGTCGATCCGAATGCCGTGGTGGGGGAGCAGTTCCAGCTCAACGTGATCACCAGACGCGACGGCACGGTGCTGTCGGGCATTGTGGAACAGGACAGCGGCAGCGCCATCACGATCCGGACGATCACCGAAGCGGTCATCGTTCCCAAGGGCGAGATCAAGGAGCGCCAAAAGCTCGCCCAGTCGCTCATGCCGCCGGGGTTGCTGGAGGCCTTGCCTGAGAGAAAGGTGATTGAGCTGCTGAAGTTTTTGATGAGCAAGGGATGAGTAAAAGTGAACAAGGGGCCAGGAGGGGGCCGGCGAATCGCCGTGCGCTCTTAAAGTGATTCATGGATGAACAAATGCTGGCCGCTGTTTCGTGCCCGTAGTACTGGGTGGCAGCCATTTTTGACGCAGCCACCCCTTTTCCATGTTCGCCATTTACGTTCACAATCTCTCCCCTGATCTCATTCGGTTCACCGACAGACTTCAACTCCACTGGTATGGGCTGGCATACGTGCTGGGCTTCTACCTGTGCTATCTGGTCATGCACAGCCTCGCCAAGCGGGGGCTCTCCGAAATCAAGCCAGAGGCGGTGGCGGACCTGATCACCGGCACAGCTCTGTTTGGCGTGGTGCTGGGCGGCCGCGTGGGGTACATGCTATTGTATGACTTCAGTGAGTTCAGTCACAATCCGCTGATCTTCTTCCGCATTTCCGACGGAGGAATGGCCAGCCATGGCGGCATCCTGGGGGTGGCCTTGTACCTGCTTTACTATGCACGAAAGCACAAGATTTCGTGGGTCGGCATCGGCGACACCCTGGTCTGCGGCGCCCCTTTGGGCCTGCTCACTGGGCGGATTGCAAATTTCATCAATGGAGAGCTGTTTGGCCGGGTGACCAATCACCCTTGGGCGATGAAGTTTCCCACCGAGATTCATCATCAGGATTTCCTCGAACGGTATCTGGCCGACCATGGTGAGCCGTTTCCCTTGAACACGGAGTTACTGCACAGCCCGGAGATTCTGGCGTATTACAGCCAGTATTTTGGAAGCACGGAAAAATTTACCAGCCTGCTCTACCCGCGCCACCCTTCGCAACTGTATGAGGCTGCCGGCGAGGGTCTGTTCCTCACCGTGGCGCTGTACACCTTGCGTGTGAAATATCCCCGGCTGCCGCACGGGATTCTCACCGGCCTGTTCTTTCTGCTCTATGCACTGGTGCGCATCGCTTTGGAAAACGTGCGGCAGCCGGACTCCGGTTCCGCCACGGTGATTGGGCTTACCAAGGGCCAGTTTTTCAGCACTTTCATGATCCTCATTGGGCTGGCCTTCCTAGCCTATGGCCTGGTTTGGGGCAGGAAGCCCGTGCGGTAAAGGAAAACGCCCGTTCTCCCTTCACTCAGGAGAACGGGCGCTCAAAAGAAAGCAACCCTGTCGGAACGACATTCAGGAAAAAAACCCCCAAAACCTGAAGCCGAATTTTCCGACAGGGTTGATAGCGCTATGCTGCGAAAAATCGCAAAATCATGCAAACAAAAAATCAAAACTGGCCCATAAACCCTCCCAAGAGCCGATTCACTAGGGCTGGCAGGCAACCCACGGCAGCCATTTTGTGGGCTATTTGGGTGTTAATTGGGCTTTTGGGAGGTCAAAAGGCTGCCGTGGCCCAGATTGGGAACAGCGTCCGGCAGGTGATTGTCGCCCAGGCGGCGGACTGGAATTCGAAAACCGCCTCCTTGCAATGCTACCAGCGGGCCGGTGCGAATGCGCCGTGGACGCCGGTGTTCCCTAATCCCGTGCCAGTGCTTCTAGGGCGTTCCGGCCTGGCCTGGGGGCGTGGTGAATTCACCCCGCCGAACAATGGCATTCCGCTGAAGGTTGAGAAGGACTGGCGTGCACCGGCGGGGGTGTTCCAGCTCGGCCAATTGTTTGGCTACGCTGCCACACCGCCTGAGGGGGCGCGCTGGCCTTATGTGAAAGTGGGGCCGTATGACGCCTGGATCGATGACAGCACCAGCCCTTCCTACAACCAGCATGTGCGGGTGGATCCGGGTAACATCCCGCCCTGGTTTGAGAAGGAAAAAATGCGCCTGGGCGATGCCGCCTACAAATGGATGCTGGAAATCCGTCACAATTCGTCGCCCGCCACACCAGGCTATGGCAGCGCTATCTTCTTCCATGTTCGTCGCGGCCCCACCCGCCCGAGCGCCGGCTGCACCACCATGGCGGTGGAAAACCTGGAAGCAATGATCCGCTGGCTCGATCCCGCCGCCTCGCCCCACTATGTTCTGCTGCCCAAGGCGGAATATGTGGCACAGCGCGAGGCGTGGCGGCTGCCTTGAGCAGCGCTAACACAGGGATTCGGGCTGAATCAACGGAACCGGTCCGGCGACAGCAATTGCAGATCAAAGGCGGGACGTTCATCGCTCACCAGATCCGCCACGATCTGGCCAGTGACTGGCCCCAGGCTCAGCCCCATCATGGAGTGACCGCTGGCGACGATGAGATTCTTCGCTGCTGCCGTCCTGCCCACATAGGGCATGCCATCGGGGGAACAGGGGCGCAGTCCGGCCCACGGCTGAATGCGGGCGAAATCGGCCGGCTCGAATTCCGGGAAATAGCAGGGCACGGCCTTGATGATGCCTTGCACGCGGCGCGGGTTGATCTGCTCGTGGAGTCCGGCAATCTCCATGGTACCGCCGAAGCGCAGGCTCGTTCCCATCGGGGTGACGGCCACGCGCGCCTCGGTGAAGATGCTGCACAGCGTGGGCAACTGCCTGGGAGCAGGGAGGGTAAGACTGTAGCCTTTGCCCGCCTGCATGGGCAGCCGCAGGCCCAGTCCGGCCACGGTCAACGGCGACCAAGCGCCCCCGGCCAGAACAAACTCGTCCGCATGCATTTCGCCCTGGGTGGTGACGGCCGCCTGCAGGACGGTGCCCTCTTTTCGCCAGCCGGTCACTCCGGTGTTCCAAAGGAATTGCACGCCCAGGTCCTGGCACGCGCGCCTGAGCGCCGCCATCAGGCGATTCGGCGACAAATGACAGTCTGCGGGGAAATACACGCCGCCGCATACCTGCATGGTGACAGTGGGATCGAGCGCCGCGATCTGCCTGGCATCGAGGACCTGGGCGGTAAGGCCAAGGGCGTGGGCTTGATCCGCCGTGTGCGCTTCTTCATCCAGGGTGCGTGGTTCTTTGCATAGCATGATCAAGCCGCGCTGCACCAAGCCGAAATCCATTTCCGCCGCGAGGGTCTCATAGGCGGTGCGGCTGGCCAGGCTGAGGTCACGAAGCACGGGAGCGCATCGTGCCACGTGCGCGGGCGTGCAAGCACGCCAGAAGCGCCAGGCCCAGGCGAAGAGTTCCGCATCGAAGCGCGGCTGGATATAAAAGGGCGACTCTGGATTCCACATCCACTTCAGGCCCAGCGCCACCATGCCGGGGGCGGCCAGCGGGACGAAGTGGCTTGACACGACCATGCCCGCATTGCCGAATGAGCAGCCCTCGTGGTCCTCGGCACTGCGATCGATCACGGTGACGCGATGCCCGCGCTGTGCTGCATAATAGGCGCTGCTCAGGCCGATGATGCCGGAGCCAAGAATGACGATGTTCCTGGCCATGGGTGATCAGGGTTTTGCTTGCACACCCACTATCCAGGCGTCCACGCGCGCCTCCAGCACATCCAGTGGCAGGGCACCACCGAGCAGCACGAGATCATGAAAGCCGCGCAGATCGAATTTCCCACCCAGCGCCTTTTCGGCGCGGGAGCGCAGTTCGCTGATTTTCAACTGCCCCACCTTGTAGGCGAGCGCCTGGCCGGGCCAGCCGATGTAGCGGTCCACCTCGTTGGTGATGTCCTGCTCCGACTTCGGTGCATGATCTCGGAAGAAGGTGATCGATTTCTCGCGGCTCCACTTGAACTCGTGAATCCCCGTGTCCACCACCAGCCGCACCGCGCGCCACATGTCAAAGCTGAGCTGGCCCATCTTGACGTACGGGTCATCATAGAGGCCCAGTTCATCGCCGAGCGACTCGCAGTACAAGGCCCAGCCTTCGACATACGCGGTAAACTGCAGGTGGCGGCGAAACTTGGGCAGTTCACCCTGTTCCTGGGCCAGAGCGATTTGAAAGTGATGGCCGGGCACGGACTCATGCAAGGCCAAGGTCATCATTTCCCAGGTGGGTCGTGTCTCCGGCTTGTACAGGTTGATGAAGAAAGTACCGGCGCGCGAGCCGTCCGGCGAGGGCTCGCGATAATAAGCGGCGGTGGTGTCCGGGGCGATTTTCTCGGGTATGGCCTGCACGCCGTAAGGCATGCGTGGCATGGCGCGGAAAAGCTTCACCAGCGTGGGATCAATGCGCTTTGCCGTTGCCTCGTAGTGCATCAAAAGATCAGCGGCGGAGGTGCAGTAGAAGCGCTTGTCAGTACGCAGGAAGTGAAAAAACTCCGGCAGCGTGCCGGAGAATCCGGTTTGAGCCCTGATCTTCTCCATCTCCACCGAAATGCGCCGCACTTCGGCCATGCCGATCTCATGAAGATCCTTGGGCGACAGATTTGTGGTGGTGAATTTCCGCGCCAGGTAGGCGTAAGCATTGTGGCCGCGCGGCATCTGCCACGCACCCACCTCATCAAAGCAGGCCGGCAGATACTCGGTGACGAAGAAGGCTTTGAACTTCCGGTAAGCGGGCACCACCTGTTCTTGCAATGCCTTAAGCGCCCCGGCTCTCAACCGGACACGGACTTCTTCGGCCATGCCGGCCGGGAACTTGGCAAAGGGCTTGAAGAAGGGGTGCTGCTCCGGCTTCGTCTCAATCTGACGGTCGATCTGAGGGGGCACGCGCTGCATCACGACCTTTGGCTGCACGATGTGTTCGGCAATGCCCTGGCGCATGAGCTGGATGGTCTGGTCCATGGCCTGTGGAAAGCGCTGCATCCGCGCGATCCAGTCCTCATAGTCCTGCGCCGACTCAAACCGCAATGAATCGGCCAGTTCATCCGCCAGTTGAATGCCGTCGCGCTGGGTGATGGGCATCAGATGCAGATGAAATTGCCAGCCCTCGACCTGGGTTTCGAGGTCACGCTTGAACAGGTCCAGGTTCAACTGATCCGCCGGCGGCAGCGCCGCGCGATCCATGCGTTTGAGTTCTGCGAGCACCTGCTGCTGGTGGTCGTGCTGGGCGGACTGGGTGGCGAGGCTCACTTCATCCCAGCGATCATTCCAGCGACGGTCGCCCAGCGAAGACGCCCAGGTGGGGAACTGCTGCATGTTCCATTCCCATTCCCGATCCAGCAAGCCGCGGAGGGATTGGGCTGGGTCGTGCGCCCGGCAGGGCAGGATCGACAGCAAGGCCAGGCATGCAGTCCCAAGTCCAAAGTGCAATTTGCGTCCGGTTTTCATGGCAGCCATCTCGGTTCGGTGTTCCACAAGTGCCTCACTAAGAAATCCATGCGCCGGCGTGATCCATACGGGTTCTCGAGCGATCCGTGGCCGATGCCTGCCATCACCACAAGATCAAAGTCCTTGTCCGCCTTTTCCAGCGCATGCGCCACCTGCATCGTGGTGGCGGGATCGACATTGGCATCCAGTTCACCGACGGCGAGCATGAGGTGGCCCTCCAGCTTGGGCGCATCGACCACGTTGGAATTGCGTGCGTAGCTCTCATCCACGGGCCAGCCCAGCCACTGCTCGTTCCACCAGATTTTGTCCATGCGGTTGTCGTGGCAGCCGCAGTCCGCGACCGCAACGCCATAGAAATCGTGATGATCGAGCAGCGCCCGCAGCGCCGTCTGGCCACCCGCACTGCCGCCATAAATGCCCACATGGCGGAGGTCCATCCAGGGCCTTGTCCTGGCGGCCTCTTTGATCCATGCGATGCGGTCCGGGAAGCCCGCGTCCTTCAAGTTTTTCCAGCACACGTCATGAAAGGCTTTGCCTCGATGGTTAGTGCCCATGCCATCGGCCTGCACGACGATGAAGCCGAGCTCGGCAACGCAGTGCCGGCTGATCAGCCGCCCGAACTCCTTGGGCACAAAGGCGCCATGCGGCCCGGCGTAGATTTCCTCCACCAAAGGATACTTCTTTGATGGATCGAAGTTCGAGGGCTTGATGATGATGCCATGGATGTCGGTCCTGCCATCGCGGCCTTTCGCGACAAAGCGTTCGGGCATCGTCCAGCCGGCGGCTAGCAAAGCACTGACATCTGAGCGTTCGAGATCGCATACTTGCCTGCCATCCTCGCTGCGGCGGAGGACCGTGATGGCAGGCAGGTCCGCACGCGACCAGGCATCGACAAAGAAGCGACGGTCGGGTGAAAACTCCACCTTGTGATTGCCGTCGCCATCGGTGAGCTGAACGAAGCCTGAGCCATCGAGGTTCACCCTGCACAAGTGCTCATGGTAGGGGTCCTCCCAGGCACGCAATCCGGAGGCCATGAACCACACTTGGCGCTTACCCTCATCCGCGTGCTCCACGCGGCGCACCACCCACTGCCCTTGCGTGACCTGGTTCTTCATCTGGCCTGACTTCACGTCATAAAGCCAGAGGTGGCACCAGCCGTCGCGCTCGCTCATCCACAGCAGCTCGCCGGTCTTGTCCAGCCACTGGCGCCACGTTTTGTGGGTGTAGTCGATGAAGGTCTTGCTGGTTTCCTGCACCACCACGCGCGACACGCCGGTGCGAGCATTGACGCCAATGATCCTGTAGAGTTGGTGGCCGCGTTGATTGTAGTCGAAAAAGAACTCGCTGCCGTCCGGTGCCCAGCGAACGTCAATGTGGCCGGACTCCGTGAAGAAATTGGGAAACCACGTGTTGTCGATCATGGTCGCCTTCTGGCTGGCGATGTTGACGAGCACCGCACGGGGCGCGGGAAGCTCGTCGCCGGGCTTCAAGTAATCTAGCACCTTCAGCTTGGGCTGTACTTGGTCGAGTGGAGAGGAATCCACCAGTGTCACTTTGTGTTCAGGTGCCTTGCGCACGCGGATGCTGACCAGACAGGCCGAGTCTGGCGACCAGGAGATGTTGTGATAGCCGTCGTTCTCACTGCCATCAGTCGTGAGCTGGAGGGTTTTGCCTGCCGATGAAGTGAGCAATTGGACGTTGTGATCCTTCACGAAAGCGGACCAGCGCGCGTCGGGAGACAGGCTGAAGGGGTGAGGATGCACGGCCGCGGCGGGCGACCGGCCGTCGACTACGATCTGCTGCCCCTCATCCTGCGCTTCGATCACGGCCAGAACGTCTGGTCGTCCGATGGCCTCGATCCGCCAGACATGCCCTTGAAAGGTGTTCTGATCCATGCGCGCCCCAGGCATCAATTTGCCGTAGCTGCGCGGCGTGCCTTTGTCATCGATCCACAGCAACTCCACCTCCTGATTCCACGAGTTGACAAAACTCACATGGATCGGATCACCGCCAGACTGGGAGGGCCTTGGCTCAAAGACGCCGGCCTTTGAAGTGAGGGTGGGAGATGGCGCTGGCAGTCCCAGTTCATCGAGGGTGCCAGCGGCAAGGCGCTTGCCCGTCTCCGTCTCCACCAGCACGAACTCATGCGCCTGCGGTCCTGTTTGCACACGATACCACAAACGCCTGCCATCTGGCAGCCAGCGGGCCTTCACGCTGGCATGGAAGACTTTGTTCTCTGTGCGCTGTGGGAGAGACAGCGCGCGCTCATAGTCCGCTCGCGAGCCGCCCTGGGCATGCGCCACCAACGAGGCGGCCAGGGTGAGCATGAGTGTCAAAATCCTGTGTATCATAAAGTTCGTATTCCCCAGAGGAAGGGGTCGGCCGCGGCCAACACCAGGGTGGTTTCTCCGATTATCCAGGCACAACCGGTGATGGTGGGAAAGATGTCCTCTCCCACAATCTCCACGCTGCCTTCAAATACCGTGCTGAGGATGCTCTCCTGCCGCCAGATTTCGCCAGGCTTCAGTTTGCCATCACTGAACAGGCAGGCAAGCTTTGCGCTAGTGCCCGTGCCGCAGGGCGAGCGGTCGTAGGCCTTGCCTGGGCAGAGGACGAAATTCCGGCTGTGATTCGCCGGATCCTGCGCAGCGCCGCAAAGCTCGATGTGATCGACCTCGGGAAAGCCCTGGGCATTGATGGCCTGGCGAATGCGCCAGGCGACCTCCGTAAGCTGTTCGACATGGGCCGGCTTGATTTCAATGTGATGCAGGTCGACGAGAAAGAACCAGTTGCCACCCCAGGCCACATCACCCGCAACCGGGCCGATGCCGGGCACTTCAACTTCAATCGCCCTGGCCAGCCGATGGCTTGCCACATTGCGTACCGAAACACGCCCGTCCTGATGCAGGCGCGCGGTGACCACGCCCACGGGCGTGTCAATGCGATGATCCCCAGGCTTAATTCTGCCCAGGTGGGCAAGCGTGGTGATCAGCCCCATCGTGCCATGACCGCACATGCCGAGCTGGCCCACGTTGTTAAAGAAGATCACGCCGCAGGCACAGCCGGGCGCATCCGGCTCGACGATGAGCGCCCCGACCAGGACATCGGAACCACGCGGCTCATTGACGATGGCAGAGCGATAGTGGTCGAATTGCTGGCGAAACACTTCCGCCCGTTGCGCCAACGTTCCCCCGCCCAGCTCCGGCCCGCCAGCAACCACCACCCGTGTGGGTTCGCCGCCAGTATGGGAGTCGATGACCTGGAGGCGCTGCATGTTCACGGCTGAGGCCTGATCAAGGCCAGGACGTTTTGGGCGACGATGGCCTCGTGGAAAACGATGACGGTGCCCCGGGGCTCGGTTTCAGCCTTGAGTTTGGCGGCAGCGGTGGTGTCCTCGGGATCAATGGCCTCTTCCATCACGGGCTGAATTTCGGACACATGTCCCACGGCGTTGCCGCAGTCATCCATCACGGCGGAGCCGCTGGAGCCTTGCGCCCAGTCGTCGGTCACGCACATCCACACTGGGGACTCGATGCGCGCGGGATCGTTGCGATCGGATTCGGGGATCTCTTCATCGCGCAGGAAACGGCGCTTGATGAAGCGGTTGACGATGCCTTCCGCGAAGAAGCCGCGACGGTCCACGGGATCGCTGAAGCAGCACACCCTGTCCCCTGGCACAACGTCCGTACTGAGCGGCAGCGGAGTCAACTGGTCGGTCTTCAGGCGAAGGATCGCGCAATCGGTCGCGAGGTTGACAGCGAGCACCTCCATCACCGGGTACACCTTGTTATCGTCATCGACAGCGATGAGGTAGCCTTCGACGAGGTCTTCATCGTGGCCGATGACATGGCCGCAGGTAACCACCGTGTCGTTGGTGATGGCATAGCCGCCGGACAGTTCGACCTTGAACTCCTTGTCGTCCGCGCCCTTGTCGAGCCAGCCCACACGCAGATGACTTTTGCGTGCTCGCTGCCACAGTTCGCGACGCGCCAGCTTGGTGGTGCCAACCTTGGGCAGTTTCAAGGCGCAGGTCTTGCGCCCCATCTGTTCATCCAATTTTTTGAAGTCCATCAGCTCGCCCTTGTTCTTCAGGACGCGGCACTGCATCTGGATCTCGGCATCGGGATGCACGTCCGCGCCCTCCGAGTAGACGGGCACGCCGGGGGCCTGGGCATGTCCCATGGCAGGCAGACACAGCGAGAACAAGACGACGATGTGACGGAAAGTGATCATGGGGCAATATCGGGGCAATTCGCCAAAGTTTCACGAACGATCTGCAAAACCATGTCGCGCTCAGCCCCGGTGAGGGGCAGCCTGGGTTCGCGCACCCATTCCCTGCCGAGGCCGGTCTCCTGGCATAGGAGCTTGATGTACTGTACAAAATGCGGGTGGGTGTCTAGTTTCATCAGCGGCTGCGCCCAGCGGTAGAGTACGCGCGCCGCGTCCCAGCGGCCTTCTCGTGTGAGATTCCACAAGCACTGGTTCTCCCTGGGGAAGGCAATGCCGCTGCCCGCGACCCAGCCATCAATGCCCAGGATCGCACATTCCAGCAGCAGATCGTCCACACCAGTGAAAAGCTGGTAGCGGGTGCCCACGGCGTTGCGCAGTTCCGTGATGCGCCGGGTGTTAGCGGAACTTTCCTTGATGGCCACGAGGTTCTCAATGTCCGCCAATTCCACGAACACCTCGGGCGTGATGTCCACTGGGTACGCGACCGGGTTGTTATAGAGCATCCACGGCAGCGGGCTCGCCCGGGCCACGGTGCGGAAGAAGTGCACCGCCTCACGGATGTCGGCCTTGTACACCATGGCCGGCATCACCATGAAACCGCCGGCTCCGAGGTCCGCACAGTCTCTGACATATTGGCAGGCCGCCGCGGTGCTTGATTCCGCCACGCCGCTCAACACGGGCACGCGGCCCTTGCTGGCCGCCACGGCCAGACTCACCACCGCGCGCTTTTCGGCGGGCTCCAGCGACTGATTTTCACCCAGCGAGCCGCAGACGATGAGGCCGCTGACCCCGCTCTCGATGAGAATCTCCAGGTGGGCGGCGGTTGCATCAAGGTCGAGTGACTGATCTTGATGGAACTGGGTGGTGACGGCGGGGAAGACGCCTTGCCAGGGTGCGGTCATAAATAAGAAAAACGGGGTGAATTGACAGACCAAGCTTGCCGAGGAAGCCATGATTGTCTTGAATCAGAGTGACTAACAAAATGCCAAAATCAGCACAATCACGAGCTGCCAAGCCGCCCATGCCGCCCCCGGGGCAGGCAGCGATGGAGGTGGTGGCGGAGCTGTTGGAGGCCGTGCCGGATGTGGCGTTCTTTGTCAAAGACCGCACGGGCCGGTATGTGGCGGTGAACCGTTCGCTGCTGCAAAGGGTGGGCCTGCGCCATCGACGGGAGCTGTTGGGCAAGCGGGTGAGCGAAGTCTTTCCGCCCGATCTTGCGGGGCGCTATGCCGCCCAAGATGAAGCAGTGCTGCGAACCGGCCAGGCTGTGCGCGACCAGCTCGAACTGCATTGGCGTGTGAACCATCAGCGCGGCTGGTGCCTGACCACGAAGCTGCCTTTGCGTGATGAATCGGGCACAGTGACCGGACTGGTGGGCATATCGCGCGATGTGCGCGCTCCTGGCGATGATCAAGGCGTGCCTGAAGGCATTGCCAAGGCGCTGCGCCATCTCCAGCGACACCATGCCGACAAGATCAGCACGTCCCAACTGGCCACCTGGGCAGGGGTCTCCAGTGTGAAATTTGCACGGCTGGCCAAGCGCCTGTTCAGCCTCACTCCCAGCCAGTTGATCATCCAGGCCCGCCTCAATGCCGCCGCTGAAATGCTGCACCGCACCCGGCAGAGCATCGCTGAGATTGGCATCGCCTGCGGATTCGCCGACCACAGCGCCTTCTCCCGCGCCTTCCGCTCGGCCGTGGGCATGACACCTTCGGAGTATCGGCAAGACAGGCGCTGAAAACTCAAGTGATGGCGCGTGCGAGGAGGTTTGCGGTGATTTTTTGCACGCGCTTGTCAGGGCCGTGAGGGCGGTTCCAGTGGCTCCAGGGGATCATGTGGCCGGGCGGCTTGCCCAGGCCTTGCGCCCAGAAGATGGTCGCGGCATTGAAGACGAAATTGTCCTTTGGTCCGGGATAGATGGTGGCCGTCCAGTGCTGGGGATGGGTGCCTCCTTGGAAGGCCGTGCCCTCGGCCACGACTTCGAGACCCTTGATTTTCGCGGGGTCGCCATGGTACTCCCAGCCGATGAGGCCCGGGATGCTGTCGCCCTTTTTCATGCCAGTGCCCTCAAACATCCAATGATCGGGCTTGGTGCAAACCCAGTCGCCGCCACCATTGACGGGAATGACATTGATGGCGCCCATCAAGAGCCCCTCGTCGGGGCCTGTGGCGTGGCCGGCAAAGCGTTTCAGTTCCGTAAACTGAGCCTGCCGCGCCAGCCCGGCATAGGGGGCGTCGCGGGTGATGATGCGGTTGGGCGCACCTTGGGAGGAATCGCGGAAAGGGGTCACCCAGCATACCGAATTGCCTGAGAGGAACAGGAGGTTCACGCCCGCATCGCGCAGAGCCGAGGCGCTGTGATACTGGCGCACGTCCCAGTACTCATCATGACCGGCGCTGATGAAGGCCTTGCATTTGAGCCCTCGATCAGGTGTCAGCATGTCGCTGTTCGAGCAGTAGCTCACATCGTACCCCTGCTGCTCCAGCCAGTAGGCCAGCGGGAACTCGAAGCACAGCCATTCGCCGCTGCCTACGCTTTGCGGGTTTTCGTAGATCTGCCGGTATTTGCCGTAGGGGCGGTCGAAGCTCACATCCACATCAGGACCGCTCACCCAGCCAGGATCGCCGTTGTCGTAGAGCGAGAATGTGTCCGGCCAGCGGTTGTAGGCCTGCCAGGTGTTGTCGCTGCACTGGAGAAGGATGTCCGCTTTGCGGTCATCCTTGACGATGAAAACAATGTAGCTCTGCCAGTATGGCTCGTCGCCTGAAGGTGGCAGGGTGGTGAGGCGTCCCACGTACACGCCGCTGACCCAGTTGTCCGGAATGGTGAGCGACACGCACTTGTCCCAGCGGCACTCGCGCAGCCGGGCCGGGCCCACCTGCGGCACAGGCTGCTCCTTGCCATCAAAGGGGCCAAGCGTGGCCATGAGCCGCGCTCCGCGACCCGCATAGTAACCGGTGCGGAACACCTCGATGTGGAAACGAGCGGCGGGTTTGGTGCTCACAAAAATATCCAAGGCTTCACCGGCCTTCAACGACTGGCGCGAGCAGTAGCCTTCGATGCCGGGCGAGCGAAAGCCGTCGTTCTTGTCCAGGCGCACACGCGTCAACTGCCAGTCTGTCGAACCCGGCAGCTGGTTCTCTTTTTTGATGATGTTCATGCTATGGCTCGTTTGAGGAGGTTGGCGGTGATGCGCTGCACGCGCTCGTCCGGTCCATGGGGGCGGCTCCAGTGGCTCCAGGGGATGATGTGGCCGGGAGGATCGCTCAATCCCTGGCTCCACCAGATGGTGGTGGCGTTGAAGACAAAGTTGCCTTTGGGACCGGGGTAAATGGTGGCGGCATACTTGCCCAGCTTGGTGCCGCCGGCCCAAACATTGCCTTCAGCCACCACTTCCAAGCCTTTGCGATCGGGGTCCGGTTCGCCGTGGTATTCCCAGCCTACGAGACCGGGAATGCTGTCGCCCTTCTTCATGCCGGTGCCTTCGAACAGCCAGTGATCGGGCTTTGCACAGGTCCAGTCGCCGCCGCCGTTGAAGGGCACGATGGTGCGCGCACCGATGATGTCGCGCTCATCAGGGCCGGGGTTCTCGAAGGGGCCCAGCACCTTCGAATAGGCGGCCTTCTCGTCCTCGCGGAATTCACCGTAGCAGGTCTGGCGCGTGAGCCTGCGCAGGGCGTCACCCCGGGCATTCGGGGTGAAGGGGGTGACCATGTAGCAATCGTTGGCGGAGAGGAACAGGACGTTCACGCCTTCGTCGATGGCGCTCTTTACGCTGTTGTATTGACGGATGTCCCAGTACTCATCGTGTCCCACGCTGAGCATGGTCTTGCAGCGGGTGATGCTACCGGGGTCGATCACATCGCTGTTGGAGCAGTATGTGACGTCATAACCATGCTTCTCCAGCCAGTAGCAGAGGGGGTATTCCCACATGAGAAACTCGCCGCTGCCCACACTCAACGCGCTGTCGTAGATCTGGCAATACTTGCCATACGGCCGGTCGAAGCTGACGGACACATCCGGCGCATGCGCGGCACGCGGATCAGTGTAGAGGCTCCAGCCATTGGGCCAGCGATTGTAGGCCTGCCAGGTGTTGTCGCTGACCTGGAACAGGATGTCCGCAGGACGGTCGTCCTTGACGATGAAAACCACATAGCTCTGCCAGTATGGCTGATTGCTGGCGTCAGGCAGGGTTGTGAGACGCCCTAGATACACGCCGCTGGGCCAGTCGTGGGGGATGGTGAAACTGGTTGTCGCCTCCCAGGCGCATTCGCGCAAACGCTTCTCGCCGATGGGTGGGTCGGCTTGTTTTTTGCCATTGAAAGGGCCGAGCACGGTCATCAATCGCGAGCCTGCGCCGTTGTAGTAGCCCATGCGGAAGATTTCCAAATGGAAACGCGCCGCAGGGGTGGTGCTGACAAAGAAGTCGATTTTCTCACCCGCGCGCAAGGATTGCCTGGAGCAGTAGCCCTCCACATTCGCCGCCCGAAAGCCCTTCATCGAATCCAGCATGACGCGCGTAAGCTGGAAGTCGGCGCCCGGCTTGGTGTTTTCCCGTTTGATCAAGGCTGGCCGGCGTGGCGCGGCCCTGGCGGCTGCCCTGCTGGTGGATGAGGCCAGTGCGGCGGCGCTGGTGGTCTTGATGAAGTCACGGCGGTCCATGTGACCCATACGGAGCGGACGGATGGTTTGTGGCATGGGCGCACAAAACTCTTTCCAACGGCGGACGGTTTTCGTAGAAGAGGGCTTCCCTCGGCCCGTCCGTTCCTCTATGCTTGGAATGGCAGGGGTCGCCATTTTTACCTATGAAAATCAAGTTTTGTGGCGCTGCGGGCACCACCACCGGGTCGCAGCATCTCATTGAGGTCAACGGACAACGCATCCTGCTGGATTGCGGCCTGTACCAGGGTCATCGGCAGGAGGCGTTTGAACGGAATCAGCACTTCCCTTTTGAAGCTTCGAAAATTGATGCCCTGGTGCTCTCCCACGCGCACATCGATCACAGCGGCAATGTGCCCAACCTGACCAAGCAGGGATTCCGAGGCAACATCTACAGCACCAGCGCCACCCGCGACTTGTGCAGCATCATGCTGCCGGACTGCGCCCACATCCAGGAAAGCGACATCCACTGGCTGAACAAGAAGCGCAAACGCACTGGTGAACCCCTGCTCGAACCCACATACTCGATCGCGGATGCGGAGGCCAGCCTGCTCCAGTTCGTGACCCTGGGCTACCGCCGACCACTGCCGATTGCGGACGGTGTGAAGCTCACCTTCATCGAAGCCGGGCATCTGCTGGGCTCCGCGCAAGTCGTTCTCGACATCACCGACCACGACACTGGCAAACAGCAGCGCCTGCTGTTCTCAGGTGACGTGGGCCGGCCCAACAATGACCTGCTCAACGATCCCGAGCCGGTCGAGAATGTGGACATCATGGTGATGGAAAGCACGTATGGCGGGCGGAAACATGACCTCCCCGCCCATACTTCAGACCAAATCTGCGGCATCATTCGCAATGCACTGCAAAGGCGTGGCAAAGTGATCATCCCCTCCTTCGCGGTGGAACGCACCCAGCAGCTGCTTTACACTCTGGACCGCCTGCGCAATGAGGAATGCTTCCCCCAGATCCCGACGTTTGTGGACAGCCCGCTGGCGGTGAATGCCACCAACATTTTCCGCCTCCACACGGAAAACCTGAAGCCGGCGGTGCGCGAGGCCATGTTCATGAAACAAGATCCCTTCGGCTTCGAAGGCCTGGAGATGATCCGCAATGTGGAGGACAGCAAGCAGCTCAACTTCCTCAAAGGCCCTGCCATCATCATCTCCGCGTCCGGCATGGCGGAATCCGGGCGCATCCTTCATCATCTGGCCAACAACATCGAGAACCCGAACAACACGATCCTGTTTGTGGGCTACTGCGCGCAAAACACCCTGGGATGGAAGATTCGCGAAGGCTGGAAGGAAGTGAACATCCTGGGGGCGAGCTACCATGTGAATGCGAAGGTTGAGATCCTCGACAGCTTCTCAGGCCACGCCGACCATGATGAGCTGCTGGCCTACTTCAAAGCCACCACGGGGCCCAAGCACCATGTGTTCCTTGTGCATGGGGAACCCGAGCATTCCCTGGCCCTGCACGACGCGCTGCAGCCTCTCCACCCGACCGGCGAGGTCAGGGTGGCGAAGCTGCTGGATGAAGTGGTGCTTTAAGACCTGCTGCTATGCAAACAACTGGGTCACCGGCTTCGCCTTCACCAGCTCACGGGGCTGGTTGAGGTGATTGTAAACGATGGTTTCGGGGTCGATGCCCATCGAATGGTAGATGGTGGCAAGCAACTCGGTGGGATGCACCGGGTTCTCGGCAGGCGAGGAGCCAGTCTTGTCGGACTTGCCATGGACGTAGCCGCGTTTGATGCCGGCACCACCAACGATGGCGGTATAGCAATAGGGCCAGTGGTCGCGACCGTCGGCACTGTTGCCATTGCCGCTGGTGCTGACACCCTTTTCCGGGCTGCGACCGAATTCGCCGAGGGCGACGACGATGGTTTCATCGAGCAGGCCGGTGGATTCGAGGTCCGCGAATAAGGCGCTGAGGCCCTGGTCTAGCATGGGGCCGGACTTGTTCTTCATGCGCTCGGTGAGCCCCACATGGTGATCCCAGCTGTGGTTGTCGGAATTGGCCACTTTGGGCCAGATCACTTCCACCACGCGGGTGCCGGCTTCCAGGAGGCGCCGGGCGAGCAGACAGCTCTGACCGAAGGTGTTGCGGCCATAGCGATCACGCATCTGATCAGTCTCACGGTCCAGGGCAAAGGCATCGCGGGCACGGCCACTGGCAATCAGGTTGAGCGCCTGGTTGTAGTACTGGTCCATGCTCAGGTTCTCGACCGCCTTCTCGATGGCCGGCATTTGGGCGTCAATTGCGGTGCGCAGCTTCGCACGGCGTTGCAGGCGCACGCTGAACAGATCGGGGCGTAGCTGCAAGTCATCGATCTTGATGCGGTCCATCTTGTTCAGATCGAGGTCATCGCCGTCAGGATAGAGCGTGTAGGGATCGTAGGCCTTGCCCAGGAAACCTGCGCTGCCGCCTTTGCCCACCACGTTGGATTCCTGCAGCGGACGCGGCAGCATGACGAAGGGCAGCATCGGTTCATCCATCGGCTTGAGGCGGATGATGTTGGAACCGAAGTTCGGGAAGTCCTTCGGCGAGGGGGGTTCAAGCTGTCCGCTGGGGCTCACCTTGTCCGTGGTGTAGCCGGTCATGATCTGGTAGATCGCCGCCGTGTGGTTGAACAACCCGTTCGGCGTGTAGCTCATGCTGTTGATCATGGTGAACTTGTCGTTCACCTGCGCCAGCTTGGGCAGGATCTCAGTGAACTGCTTGCCCGCGACCTTGGTGGGAATGTTCTTGAAGGCTGAGCGCACGTTGTCCGGCACATTTTCCTTGGGATCCCAGAGATCGAGGTGGCTGGGGCCGCCCTGGAGATAGACCATGAGCACATGCTTGGCCTTGCCCCACCCGGCACGGCCGGCAGTCGGGGCGGAGGCGGCGGAGGCCTGGGCGCGCAGGACGTTGTTGAGCGTAAGGCCCAAAATAGAGGCTCCACCCACGCGTAGGATGTCGCGGCGACTGACACCGAGATGCGAGTCACAAAGGTCTTTACCGGGGAGTCCAGGAATGCGGAACATGGCGTGAGAGCGGGTTGAAGTTGAAAGAGGTCTGCGGCCCATTACGCCACAGGACGGCCCGATTTAGCAAACAATCTCGCTACCCAGGCGGGCGGGTCGTCTTCTCCAGGTTGTGAAGTTGTGATCTCCATGTCGGCCGGGAGGGGGAGAGCGCAAAGTACTTAGTGCGCAGTGCTCAGTGCTCAGACCGAGCACATCCCGCGCGTGCGGCCTCTTTCGCAGAAGCCCTCGCGAAGGGCTGTGTTGAGCTCGACACCAGCCGTGGCCGAAGGAATTTCAGTGATCGCAGGCAATGAGGATGACTTCTTTACCCAATTTGTGTGCGCTGTTCGCCAAGCCGCCAGACGTGGAGCAGGAGACGTAGGCCAGAATTAGGTGGAGTGACTTTCCGAACGTTTGGTGGCCAGGATCCCTGCCCCGCCACTTGGATCACGCAGCCCTCTCGCCTGCGATGAGACGAAGGTGAAAGTGGTCATTGCTCCTCACGAACTGGGTCGTCACCCATGAAATCAGGCGGAATATGATCAGCCAGATTCATCGCCCCATGAAGAATGCGACTGAACTCCACGATGCCATCTTGCAGCCGGTAAATGATCAGATGACTGCCACAAACTCTCGCGCGACACCCAGGGAAGATGTCATTGCGCAACCGCCAGCGATCAGGGCGCTCTTGATCTCCTCCAGCTCATCGAGCAAGGCGGAGACGTATTTTATCGCCTGCGGCTCACTCCAGGCGTCAAAGGTGCGGCCATAAATGAGCGCAATATCTTCTTGCGCCAGCCTGGAAAGCCTGAAGCTCATGGCCTAGGCGGCGCGGCGTTTGGCGAGCCGCGCCATGAGTTCTTCGCGCGTGATGTCCTCGCACTCACCCGCATCGAGCTGAGCGAATCCTGCCGCCGCTTCCTGCCGCACCCATTGATTCGCCGCATCCTGTGCGAATTCATGCCTAAGCGCAGCAGAAACAACCTCTGACTCGTTGGCATAGAGACCGGAAATCACCTTCTCTTTCACCAAGCGATCGAGGACGGGCGGCAGCGTGATCGTCATGATCGGAGTCTAGGAGTGGAACAACGGCTTTTCAAGGGGGTAAGCCTTGGACGGCGGGGCCCGAAGTGGCCGAGGTCCTGCGGGGTGGGCGTTGAATAGAGGAATGCGGCCAGCATCGTATGCACCCAGGGCGGCGCTCGTTCCTCGCTCTGTCCTGGGCTGGCTTATCCCTGGGCATGCCCCCCCCCCGGAAGGCAGAGGCGGGCTATTTCATTGTGGGAACCGTCGCCTGAGGGAGGTTCGGCACGAGGCTGGGGTCGTACTTCGCGCCGGCGGAGACCTGAATGAGGGTCAGGCGGATCTTGGTGGGGAAGAATTTTTCGGGGTCGGGGCGCTTGTGGGCGTGGAGGTTGTGGTCGTCTTTCATCACCACATCCATGCGCTTGACCCCTTCGGCCCAGACGATGTCGTTGTTTTGCCAGAAGGAAGTCATGGACAAGTCCTTGTCGTACACGCCTTTTTCCTTGTACACCCCGGTGCCGATGCAGCCATAGCCATGGTTCTGGCCTTTGTTGGGGATGTAGCAGACGCTCCAGGTGGTGGGCTGGCTGCCGGCGGGCTTGTCGATGACTTCGAGGCGAACGTGGACGCCGCCGTTGCGATAGTCCACGGGGGCGGTCCAGTCCTTGGGCCGCCCGGGGTTGAGCACGGGCTCCTTCACATAATAATGGGATTGGTTTGGCTTGGAGTTGAGTGCATCTTCCTGGGTGAAGGGGAACGTGACATCAAACAGGACGAACTGCTCGGCGAAGCAGGACGTGACGAGCAGCAGCGGCACCGCCAGCGCCGCGACCAGAGCGGCAAAACGAGACCTGAGCGGACGGCAGAATGTGGGGTTTGGTCCGGAGAATGACATGGGAGAGTGTGTGCTGACGATGGGGCGACAAGTGTATCACGGGGGCGGGAGAGGCAGGAGCTTGAGCCCATACGGGATGAACAGAACAAAGTCCGTGGTATTAACTGTGGCGAGTTCAGCCCCTGCAAGGATGGCGGTGGCTGCGATCATGGTATCGAGCCGCTGGGCGCGTTTAACGCCGACGATTTGAAACAACTGGGCGGCGAGCTCCGCCTCGGCCTTGGCAAACGGAAGGATGCGGGCGCCGAGCATGGCTGACAACGCATTGAGCCGGACCGGCGGAATGGGCTTGGAGAGAAACTCTGTCCATGCCACGGAGGCGGCGGCAGGAGGCTTGCCGGAACAAAGCGCAAGACGCGCTTCTGCGTGGTGGGGATGCGCCGCATCAATCGCCGCAATGAGCAGGTTGGTGTCGAGATGGATCATGGTGCGGGCGCTCAACGCGTAGATTGGCCGCTTGCACCTGCGGTGGCCCGCTCTTCAGAGCGTGCGGCCTCGGCCTCACGTTCCGCACGTATTTCCGCAGACCACTGCTCGCCAGACCCAGCAGGACCCAAGGGATTGGCTTCGATCCACTGCAGAATCTCCTGTGGCGTCATGCCAGTGAAGCTAGCGACATCGCTCGCAGAAGGGGGGGCTTCCCGGTCTGCGGCTTCCAGCGCCCGGCGCAGGGTCTCGGACTTCGATGTGCCCCAGCGCTGAGTGAGTCGCTCCCAGCGAGCGACAGTCGCGGGATCGAAGGCAACGGTGGTGCGGATGGTCATGGTGGCCATAACACTACAATCGTATGCGCATAACGCCGAAAGTCAAGCCTTGGCAGCAATGGCCACTCTCACTCAATACCTCGGCACGGCCGGATCAATCAGTTCCGACCACAAATCAATGCCGCCGCGCAGGCTCTGAGTGTGATGAAATCCCTGCTGGCGCAGCCAGAGAGTGGCGCGCATCGAGCGCATGCCATGGTGGCAGTATACGACCAGGTGCTGGTCTTTGTCGCCCAGCTTGGCGGGGACGGTCTCGGCAAAGCGGCTCAGGGGGATGAGTTCGGCACCCTCAATGCGGCAGCAGTGCCATTCGTCGTCTTCGCGGCAGTCAATCAGGCGCATCGGCTGCGCGCCATCGCGCAGCTGTTTGAGCTCTTCGACACCGATTTCGGTGGGTTGAACGGCCGCGCTCACGGCACAACACGCACCGGGGTGCCAAGGGTGACGTTGTTGTAGAAGGTGGTGGCCATCTGCGCCGGCATGCGCACGCAGCCGTGCGAGGCGGGGTAGCCTGCCATGAAGCCCTCGTGCATGCCCGCACCGCCGTTGAAGCGCATGAAGTGATGCATTTTCGAGCCGTCGAAGTGAGAGCCCGGAGGTGCCTTGTCCTTGGTGACGTCGACGTTCGCCTTGACGATGTTGCCCGCTTTGTCCACGAAGTCGCCGTAGAGATTGGATTTGTGGTCGATGTCCTTCTCAAAAATCTTGAAGGTCCCGGGCAACGTGCGGTGGGTTTCGTTGCCGCTGCAGACCATGGAAACGCCGGCGAGCTGGCCGCCCTTGTAAAAATAGGCCTTTTGTTCGGTCAGGTTGAGCACAATGCTGGGCGACCCGGCAACCGCATCGCCATCCCAGTAGGAGACGGTATCCACCTGGGAACTGGTACGGGGAACGGAACTGGGCTCAAAAGCATCCAGGTACTGCGTGGGTGCCTTGGGTTTGATCGTGTCGCAGGAGGCCAGCAGCAGCGCGAGCACCATGGTGGACAGGAGGCGCGAGAGATTCAACAAAAAGGGGTACGTCATGGATCAGTGAGAGAGCTTACGAATGGGAAAGCGGCGCGGACCATTAAACATCGGCGGCGGAGTGTCCAACGATTGTTGGGAACTGTGGAAAGCCGGTATTTCAGGTCCATTCCGGCCTCGATTGGGCTACAGAGGTGCGGATTGCAGAAGATGGCCGTGATCAATGGAGGAATCCGGGTTAGGATATCCTGATGACACTTGCAGACCTGGGCTGGAACGAGGCCTTCGAAAAGGAATTCCAGCCCTTCCACGAGAAGGGCTGGAAGCCCGCGCGCCTGATCCGGGATAACAAGATCACGTATGGCGCGCTCCTGGTGGAGGATGGCGAGTTTGATGAGCGCGAAGTCATCATGAGCGGCAAAGTGTACCACGACGCGGAAACCGATGCCGAACTGCCCGCCGTGGGCGACTGGGTGGCCCTGGACCTGGCCAGCGAAGAAGAGTTCCCCATGATCCGGGCGCGCCTCGGACGCCAGACCTGCCTGTCCCGCAAGGCCGCCGGCCATAGCGCGGAGGAGCAGGTGATCGCAGCCAACGTCTCCGTGGTCGTGGTGGTGACGGATGCGGGCGGCGACTACAGCCCCCGGCGCATGGAACGGTACTTTGCGGTCATTGGCCGCAGCGGGGCGAAGGCCGTGGTGCTGGTCAACAAGTCCGATCTGTTCCCCGCCGCCCAGAGCAAGGAGGCCGCCGAGGCCATCCGCGCCCTCAACGCGGAAGCGGACGTCCACATCACCAGCGTGGAAAAGCGCAAGGGGCTCAAAGTCCTCAAAGACTATCTGAAGCCCGGCGTCTCCATTGCCTTCATCGGTTCCAGTGGTGTGGGCAAATCCGCCCTGATCAACCATTTGCTGGGCGACGAATGGCAGTGGATTGGCGAGGTGAACGAAACCACAGGCAAGGGCCGCCACACCACCACCGCGCGTGAACTCATGGTGCTGCGCAAGGGCGGCATCGTCATCGACAATCCCGGCATCAAGGAGGTGCAGATGTGGACGGACGAGACCACCCTGCGCGAACGCTTTGCGGACATCGAGGACCTCGCCCGCCAGTGCAAGTTTCACGACTGCAAGCATGGCAAGGACACTGGCTGCGCCATCCGCACTGCGGTGGAGGAAGGCGTGCTGGCTGCCGAGCGCTATCAGGGGTTTTTGAAGCTGGATGTGGAGATCGAGAAGCTGCGCCGCCTGCGCAAGAAGCGGCAGATGACGGTGGAGCGACGCAACAAGCGCGACCACAAGGTCAAGGCGCGCAACCGCTCCGACCGGATTGACATGGATCGCGACCTCAAGCCCCAGGCATAGGAGGCGGGGCAACAACGCCTCGGGGATTCCCGGGCTTTGGAATTCGATCAAGCGCCGGTATCACCGGACTTGCTCGCGATGGGCCACTCCGCACAAGCCAGCAGCTTGCGGAAGCGACGCTGGCCATCGGGCTTTGGCATCGACACTCCCATGGGGCGATGCTTAAACTCGCGAATCCTTTTATGAAAAAACGCCTCGCGAATTTTTTGGTAAGTTGTGCCCTTTCAGCGCCACGCGTGTCGCGCATCGTCGGCGTGCTCGCGGCGGCTTCGCTGCCAGCTTTGGGCAGCGGCGTGAACGTTCTCACCCAGCACAATGACGTGATGCGCAGCGGGGCGAATCTGAGCGAGACGGTGCTGACACCTGCGAACGTGAATTCAGGGCAGTTTGGCAAGCTGTTCGACCAGACCGTCGACGGTTACGTCTATGCGCAGCCACTGGTGATGACGGGGGTCAACATCACCACGGGGAGCAACCGAGGCATGCACAACGTGGTGTTCATCGCGACCGAGCATGACAGCGTTTTCGCCTTTGACGCAGACAGCAACAGTGGTGCCAACGCCCAGCCGCTCTGGATGACATCCTTCATCAACGTGGCGACCGGCATATCGAGCGTGCCGAACGATGATGTGGGAACCACCGACATCGTGCCGGAGATTGGCATCACCAGCACACCGGTGATCGATGCCGCCACCGGCACGCTCTATGTGCTGGCCAAGACGAAGAAATTCGATCCGGCCAATGCGGCCGACAACAGCGCATGGAGCTATCACCAGCACCTGCACGCCCTGGACATTCACACCGGGCTGGACAAACCCGGAAGCCCCGTGGAGATCAAGGCGACCGTGCTTGGAAATGGCGACGGCAACAATGGCGACGGCACCCTGTCATTTGATCCATTGCGCGAGCACAACCGGCCCGGCCTGCTACTGCTCAACGGTGTGGTTTACATCGCATGGGCTTCGCATGGCGACAACGGGCCGTATCACGGCTGGATCATCGGTTACAACAAGACGACCCTGGCGCAGGTGGGCGTATTCAACACCACGCCCGATGGCGGTTTGGGCGGCGTATGGATGAGCGGCACGGGCCTCGCCGCCGATACAAAGGGCAACATCTACTTCTCCACCGGCAACGGCACCTTCGATGTGGACAGCAACGGCGTTCACGTGGGCAACAACTATGGCGACTCGGTTCTCAAGCTTGGCACCACCCCGGCCGGCGCGCTCTACCAGAGTGATTACTTCACCCCGTTCAATCAGAATGACCTAAACAACGCCGACGCGGACCTCGGATCCGGTGGTGTCCTGCTGCTGCCGGATCAGGCAGGAGCCCATCCGCACCTCGCCATCACGTGCGGCAAAGAGGGCAAAATATACGTGCTCGACCGCGACCACATGGGGCAATTTCATCCCGGCATTGACTCCATCGTGCAAGTGATGCCAGGCGCCATCGGGGGAACCTGGTCGACTTCTGCCTACTTCAACGGCAAAGTGTACTACCATGGCAGCGGCGATTTTTTGAAGGCCTTTGATCTGGTCGCCGGCAGGCTTTCCGACGAGCCAACCGCGCAGGGTTCCAACAACTTCGGCTTCCCGGCGGCAACACCAAGCATCTCAGCGAACGGCGCACAAAACGGCATCGTCTGGGAACTTCAGAGCAATGCCCCGGCCATACTCTATGCCTATGACGCCAAAAACGTGGCGACCGAACTCTATGACAGCAACCAGGCGGCCAACAACCGGGACAACCCTGGAGGCAATGGTGGTGTCAAGTTCGCCGTACCCACCATTGCCAACGGCAGGGTATTCGTCGGCAGCCAGGGGACGCTGAGCGTCTTCGGTCTGTTTCACACCCAGGATACACTTAACGTCAGCACTGGTGGCAGCGGCAGCGGAACTGTCACCCCGGCGTTTGCCGGCGCGACTTCGCGGACCGTGAACCAATCCTACACGATCATGGCAACACCCGCCGCGAACAATGTCTTTGCGGGATGGAAAGATGTGGGCACCGGCAATGTGATTTCGCACGCCGCCACATTGACCTTCACGATGAAGCTGGGCCTCACGCTGGAGGCTGATTTTGTCCCGAATCCATTCACCGCCGTGACCGGAATCTATGCCGGCTATACCGTGCTGCAGACACAATCCTACCAATTGGCGGGCGGAGCGGGTTTCAGCGTCAATTCCACCGGGGGGTTCACGGGTTCGGTCAAGCTGGGCGGGACCACCTATCCCCTCAACGGAGTGTTCCTGACCGATGGCACTTATTCCATCACGATCCCGCGCGCCGGCAAGCCCGCGGTTTCCATCCTGCTCCAGCTCGATGTGAGCAACAACACCAATCAAATCACTGGCACCATTACCGATGGTCAGCTCACCGGCTACATTACCTCCAATCGACCCGCCCCACCTCCGGCCAGCAAGAGATATACGCTGGTGCTTCCCCCTTCCGCCGACACGTCACAACCGCAAGGCGACGGCTACGGCACCCTGACGGTGGATTCGCGGGGCAACCTCACGTTTGCCGGTGTGCTGGGCGACGGCAGCGCGGTTACCCAAAGCGCTGTGGTGGCTGGCAACGGCCAGTGGCTCTTCTATGTGGCCCCGTATAGAGCGAATGGTTCAGCCACGGGCGTGATCACCTTTGGAGACAATGGCTCCAGCGACCTCAACGGCACGATCCGCTGGTACAAGCCGGCGACCGGCTCGCCGCAGATCCTCTGCGCCATCGCCGCCTATGGCTCTGCTTACGACCCCACGGCTGCCCCTATACTCGCTTTGACCAAACCGGCGACCTTTACCATAACAGGCGGCGGCCTGAATGTGGCACCCACGCCCAAGACCTTCACGCTGAGCGGGAGCAACAAGCTCCTGCTCCAGCCGGGTTCCACAGGATTGACCCTGTCCTTCACCACCGCCACCGGCCACATGGCGGGTGTCTTCACTGATGCAGCGGGCCAAACGCATGGTTACAGTGGCGTGGTGTTCCAAAGGGGCACGAGCGGCAACGGGCTCTTCATTGCGAATGGCAAGGCAGGGTCCGTTGTGATTTCGGATTAGCTACCGGCAAGTCCTCAATCAAGGCACAGCCTGCTTCCGCGAATGGCGCAGCTCCCAGGCCATGTAGAGGACGATCCCCAGGTTGGTGATGAAGACGCCGATCCTGATCTCCGTCACGTGATTGAAGATTTCATAGAGCTCGATGGGCAAATACAGGCCACCGCTGACGAGAGCAAACCACTCGGCCCACCGGCGGTTGTGCCAGAGGCCGTATGCCTCCACGAGGCGGACGACCGCATAACCAAGCGCGAGCCAGGCAAGCTGCCAGAGATTGGCGTCGGTGAGGCGCGAGGCCGCATCGATAAAGATGCTGGGATAATGCCTGGCCGGATTCATGTGCAGGTGCTCGACAATGCGCTCCGCCACAGCCTGAAGATCCTTGTGGATGAGGGAAAGCAGGCCGAGGCCTGCGAGCAATACCAAGGCGGCCTTGCCGGCCTCAAAGACGGCAACGATGCGAACCCCTGTGCGTGAAGCAAGCTTGATCATGGCAGCGCCAGCCTGCCCCCGACTCCGGACGGTGGCAACCGGCAGCTTCGATTCCCTCACCTGCCCCATGGGCCCGTCAGCAAGATCCAGTTGTCCTCGTCAGCGCTGAAGCTTCGGCACGATGGCGACAAAATTTCGCACAGTGCTGATTTCTTCTTCATAGCGCGGTTCACCTCCCGCCGTGCGCAACCAGAGTCCGGAGGACTTTCCGCCATCGAAGTTCAAGGCGCGATCCACTTCAAAGCCGGGGATCAATTCCGGCGTGGCGAGGATCTGGGCGAGGCCGGCCAGGGTGGTGGACTGTGCGAGGCCCACCAGCCACCGGCCTGCGCCATTGGTGGCGATGAATGTGCGGGGCCGGCGGCGACCGGTCTCCAAGCCCGTGATGGCGGTGCCGTGGTTCACCAGGCGCGGACCGGCCTGCAACAGTTCAGAGATGCCAGCGCTGTCTTGGAATTCGTCGCGCCACAGCAGCATCAACCGGCCCTTTTTAACCAGGACCACGCCGCCGAGCAGCGACGAGCGCTGCCATGCACCTGCCCGCCGGCCCTGGGATATCACCAGGCCGAGGGGCTCGAATTGCGAAGTGAAAAAACCGCCGTTCACGCCGGCGATGGCGGGGAGGCGCGCCATCGCAGCGCCGAGGGTCTCTGCTTCGCTTCTGGCAGGCTGATCGACGATGCGCAGGGTGCAGCGCGCCGCGCTGAAGGTCACCACCTGGAGGTTCACGCTCCCCTCGCCATTCACTGTGAAGCGATGCAGGCGGGCTCCAGAAGGCAGAGCCACATCGTCCCCTCGGGCGGAAACCGACCATGGCTGGGAGGCCCTCGCGCCTACCCAGGTGGAGCAGCCAATGGCGGTTGCGATGAAGGCGCGGCGATTCACAACCGATGCTCCGTCTGCTTGCGGTAATCGCCACGACTGAAGTACTTTTCCAGCCAGACATACAGGACGATGAACAGGTAGCGACTGCCCATCTCACGCAGCTTCAGCTTGGCCGCGCCGGTGCGCCGGTTGCGCCATCTGATGGGTGTGACGATCCACGTATAACCCCGCACAATGGCCTTCAGCGGCAGTTCCACGGTCAGGTTGAAATGGGGCGAAATGAAGGGCCGGCAACCGTCGATGACTTCGCGACGATAGGCCTTGAAGGCATTCGTGGTGTCATTGAGCTGAATATTGAAAAGCATTTTGATGAACAGGTTGGTGATCCGGTTCATGACAAGCTTGCCCGTGGGATAATCGGTGACTGCGCCGCCCTTGATGAAACGGCTTCCGAACACACACTCATAGCCCTCGCATAGCAGGTCCCAGTATTGCACCAGGTCATCGGGGCTGTCGCTTTCATCGGCCATCATGATGGCTACGGCGTCGCCCTGGATGTCGTTGAGGCCAAAGATGATTGCGCGGCCAAAGCCAAGAGGCCCGGGATTATTCACCGGGCGCAGCGACGGCATGGTCTTGGCGAGCGCTTGTAATATCGCCCAGGTGCCATCCGTGCTGCCATCATTCACGACGATGATCTCATGCGGGATGCCGCGGGCGCCAAGCTTGTCATGGACGTGCTGTACGGTCGTTCCCACGCTGTCCTCCTCATCGCGCGCGGGGATGACGATGGAGAAGAGGCGGGGGCGAGGCAAGCTCATGGGGGTGGATTCTCTCATGGAATGGATCTCCGTGCAAAGAAGCCCCAGCCCACATGGATCAAAGCCATGCGGCAGACTTCCGCAGATGGCAATGTTTTTCCCCGGCCTGCGCCATAGGCGGCAAATCGGCGTTGCTCAATCATCGCTTCCTCCTACCCTCAGTGCCAACATGAAAGTCGCCATTGTCACCGGCTCCTGCGGCCTGATCGGATCTGAAACCTGCAAGAGCCTGCATGCGGACGGCTACACGGTTGTGGGGATCGACAATGACATGCGCAGCTACTTCTTCGGCTCCGGTGCCTCCACTTCGGCCACGCGCAAGGAGTTCGAAGCCATGCTGCCACACTACTCGCATGAAGCCGTGGATATTCGCTCCTGGGACGCTGTCGAAGCGGTATTTCAGCGTTACGGCAAGGACATCGAAGTGGTCGTCCACACCGCGGCACAGCCTTCACATGACTGGGCAGCCAAGGAGCCTCTCACCGATTTCGGCGTGAATGCGACGGGGACGCTGCATCTGCTGGAGGCCACGCGGCTGTATGCGCCGGACGCGGTTTTCATATTCACCAGCACCAACAAGGTGTATGGCGACACGCCGAACCGCCTGCCCCTGGTGGAACGGGAGACGCGCTGGGAGATTGACCGGAGCCACGTCTTCTTTGCCCGCGGCATCGACGAATCGATGAGCATCGACGCCACCAAACACTCGATTTTTGGGGCCAGCAAAGTGGCCGCAGATGTGATGGTGCAGGAGTATGGCCAGTACTTCGGCATGAAGACCGGGGTCTTTCGCGGCGGCTGTCTCACCGGTCCGGCCCATGCGGGGGCGGAATTGCATGGTTTTCTTTCCTATCTGATGAAGTGCACCGTTTCCGGCAAGGCGTATTCGGTCTTTGGCTACAAGGGCAAACAGGTGCGTGACAACATCCACAGCGCCGATCTGGTGAATGCCTTCAGGCACTTCATCGCCGCTCCACGGGCAGGTGAAGTGTACAATATAGGCGGCTCACGCCACTCCAACTGCTCCATGCTGGAAGCCATCGCGATGTGCGAGGAGATCAGCGGAAGCAAGCTCAACTGGACCTACAAGGAAGATAACCGCATCGGCGATCACATATGGTGGATCAGCGATGTGTCGAAATTCCGGCAGCACTACCCGGAATGGGGCTATCGTTATGATCTGCGCGGGATCTTGACCGAGATCCATGCGGCATGCGTGGGTTGATCAACCCGCCGACACCGCCAGCCAGTCAGGCTCGCGTTGAGCAAACACGGCGACTTCTTCGAATATCATGTCGCGCGAGATCCGCGGTCTCCAATCCCAGTCCTGGCGCGTCTGACCGTCGTCAAGGATGAGCCAGGGAATGTCGAAGGGCCGGTCCGCGCCATTGTGTTCCACGGGGAGGGCGTGGCCGAATCGCTGCCCGCACCAGGTGCTCATCCCGGCCAGGGAAAAGGCGCTCTCAGCCCCGCCGCTGACGTTGCCCAGTTTAGGGTGCGCGGCATCCGGGGCGCGCATTTGCTTGAGCAGCAAGTCCGCCAGGTCCTGCGGGTGCAGGACATCGCGCACCTGATGGCCGGTGCCGCCGAAGCCCAGATACTTCAGCCGGCTCTTTTCATGCCACGAATGAATCCAATAGGCGACGATGCCCTGGTCCGGGCGGCCAAACTGGCCCGCGCCAGCCATCAGGCCGCAGCGGTTGATCCACACTGGCAGCCCGAAGGCGAAAGAGTATTCAAGGGCGAGGTCTTCCGAGGCCTTCTTACTGACGCCATAGAGTGACAGCGGCGGAGCCGTGGAAAAGGTCTCGTTCACCCCGGCCGCCGTCAGCCCTGGCGGCAGTGTCCGGGTGACATCAACGACAAACCGTTCGCCTTGCGTCGTCAGCGGAAGGGTTGCCAGGGGTGGGATCGAATACACGCGGCTCGCGCTCAGAAGAATGAATCCCGCACTGCGGGCGCGGCAGTATTCGAGCATGTTCAGGGTGCCAATGAGGTTGTGCTCCACCAACTGGCGGCTGCTGGTGCGATCATCCACCCCGGCGAGCACAGAGGGATTGGCGGCGGCATCAATCACCCAGTCAACGGCAGGCAGGGATTCAAAGTCACTGGGAGACCGAACATCGCCGTGAATGATGTCCACACCCAGCGCGCGTAATTCCGCCCGGTTTCGTTCGCTGCCGGGACGACAAAAGTTGTCCATCCCGAGGAGAGCACAGTCTTCGGTCATCGCCCGAAGGCGGCGCAGAATCTGGCTGCCAACAAATCCACAGGCACCGGTCACGAGAATACGCATCCGTCCCGTTAAAGCGGAACTTCAGAGCGGGCGCAAGCCCGTTGCAGGCGGAACTGGATCAATTGCCAGCGTTTCCGCTTGCTTGGACGGGAGCCATGCCGGTAGTTCGCCGCCCTTTTTCTAACCCCGCGCCCAGACCTTTTTATGTCCACCGACACCAAGCCAGATCCGATCGTACAGATGGAGAAAATCGTCTCTCTTTGCAAGCGCCGCGGCTTTATTTATCAAAGCAGCGAGATCTATGGCGGCATTGGCGGCTTCTGGGATTACGGCCCGCTGGGATCGGAACTGAAGCGCAATCTGCGTGAAGCATGGTGGAAGGTGATGACCCGTGAACGTGAGGACGTGGTGGGCATCGACGCCACCATCATCATGCATCCCGCGATCTGGAAGGCCTCGGGCCACGTGGACACCTTCGCCGACATGATGCGCGAGTGCTGCCTGACGAACAAGCGGGTGCGCGCCGACCATGTGGACCCGCAGAGCGGCACGGTGATGGAGTTCAGCGGGGCTGAGGCCGCCAATGGCTGGAAGCTGAGCCGCGTGTTCCAGGTGCTGATGAAGAAGGGCGAGCACATCGAAAGCTTCCGCAAGCGGGTGCGCCTGCTCATTGCCTCGAATGCCGGTGAACCCGCCGGCAAGCCTGAGGAAATCGTGCTGCTGGAAGAAGCCAAGCTCGAAGCCGTCGAAGGCAGCATCGACTATCACCCCGACACAGGCGGGGCGCTGAGCGAAGCGCGGCCCTTCAATCTGATGCTCAGCACGCTGGTGGGCCCCACCGCGACCGAGGAAAACCGCGCCTATCTGCGCCCCGAGACAGCGCAGGCCATTTTCGCGCAGTTCAAGAACGTGGTCGATTCGTCACGCGTGAGGGTGCCCTTTGGCATCTGCCAGATCGGCAAGGCATTCCGCAACGAGGTCACGCCAAAGAACTTCACGTTCCGGAGTCGCGAGTTCGAACAGATGGAGCTGGAGTTCTTCATCAAGCCGGATGAGGCGGTGGAGATCATCTGCGGCGAAGTGGCACAGTGGCACGAGGGCGCGGACTTGAGCGAGCCCAAACCCAACTGGGGCTGGCAGCTCTGGCACCGCTACTGGGTGGATCAGCGCACCAAATTCTATGAAAGTATCGGCCTGGGCGATGTGCTGGAATACTACTGGCAGACGCCGGACGATCTGGCGCATTATGCCCGTGCCTGCGTGGACATCCTGTGCCAGTTCCCGTTCGGAACCGAAGAACTGGAAGGCATTGCCGCACGCGGCGACTTCGATCTGAGCCAGCACCAGAAGCACAGCGGCAAGGCCCTGGAGGTGTTCGACGAGGATCTCAAAAACGCCGCCGCCAAGCTTACCGCTGAGCAGAAGGAAGCTTTCATCCTGAAGCGCCTGGCCGCCGAGGCCGCGAAGACCAAGGGCGAGCCCACGCCCGAAGCGGATGTGCGAACCTGGTTCGAACGCCTGTTCAAAGGCAGCTATGTGCCACATGTGATCGAACCCTCCGCCGGTCTCGACCGTCTTGCGCTGGCGATCATCGCCAAGGCCTTCTGCGAGACCGAAAAAGTCGATGACAAAGGCAAGAAGGAAGTCATCACCGTGCTGCGCTTCCATCCGCGCATCGCCCCGATCAAGGCTGGTGTGTTCCCGCTGCTGAAAAACAAGCCCGAACTGGTCGCCAAGGCGCGAGAAGTCTATGCCCTGATCAAGAAGCACATGAACTGCTTCTACGACGAGACGGCCAGCATCGGCCGCCGCTATGCGCGCCAGGACGAGGCCGGCACGCCCTTCTGCATCACCATCGACTTTGAAACCCTGGGCGAGAAAGGCCCTGAGTTGCAGGACACGGTCACGGTTCGTGAACGCGACAGCAACGCGCAGCACCGCATCAAGACTGACCAGTTGCTGGGCTGGTTGCAGGCCAGGCTTTGATCGTGCCGCGATCTACATGCCGAAGCCAGGGATGAGTGGGCACACCCGGGTCGCAGGTCTTCATCAAGATCTGCCCCCTCCGCATGGCGGCAGCAAGCCATCCCCTGCCCCGGGGCCAAGCATCACGGATCGCTCGTGAACCAGCTGGCAAAGGCTGGTTGTCCAAGGTGGAGGAGACGCTGCGCCGTGCGCCGACTGCTTTTGCGAGGGCGGAGGACGAGAAACCCCGCTCCCCTCATGCGCTTCTGTCTTCCGCTTCCCTATGCCTGCTCGATCCCCGCCTGAGCGAGGGGTCGCATCGACGCCTTGTCGCAGGCCGCTTTGATGATCCCCTTGCATTCGTCAAGATATGCCGGGCGACTGGTGTCGGCCAGGATTGGGACAAATTGGGGCATCAGATCCCTGGCACCGGCCTCGATCATTTCCTGGGCATTTGGGGACAGACGTAAATCCCCGACACGCTCGCGCAGCGTCTGCGCTGCTTTGGCAATGGGCATGGCGCTGCCAGAGAGCAAGAGGCCAAGTTCGCGGCTTTCCGCCCGCACAGCATTCACAAACTCCAGGGCCTGATCAACCACGAGCCGATGCTTTTGATAAAACGCAGAGGAGCGCTCCTTGATCGAAGCGAAACGCACGATGACGGCGAGCAAATCAAACTCGTCAGCCACTACCTGCTCAGACTCCCCCGATTTTCTGAAAACATTGAACCAAGCCATAAAAATTGTCTTCCATCATATTGGCTTGCCCCGGTGGGGGCAAGCCGCAAATGCGTTCATCTCAATGACTCCGTGTCCGGGCTTGGAAGGGATTCGGAGCCAGTAACAATGGCCTGCTTTCTGCCGGACGTTTTAAGGCTCCTTCTTGTCCTTTTTGTCGTCCTTTTTCTTGACCTCTGAATGTGCCTTGGGAGCAGCTTCGTGCGGTTTCGGAGCAGCTTCGTGCGGTTTCGGAGCAGCTTCGTGCGGTTTCGGAGCAGCTTCGTGCGGTTTCGGAGCAGCTTCGTGCGGTTTCGGAGCAGCTTCGTGTGGCTGCAGAGCAGGTTCGTGGGGCTTCGGAGCAGCTTCGTGCAACTTCGGAGCAGCTTCGCGGGGCTTCAGAGCAGGTTCGCCTACCCTGGGAGCAGGAGTGCCCACGTTGGGGGCGGCTTCGCGCATTGCTGGAGCCGGCTTGCCACTTGGGGAGTGAGGCTTGACTGCTTCTCCTGGAATTCCAGGTGCCGCGGTCCTGGGAGGCATCGCACGACCGGTGGATGGTTTGATGGCCTCTGGGCCGGCACCTGGAGCTTTTACGCCGGTGCGGGGAGCAACGACGCTTGAGCGGGGAGCAACGACGAGAGGCTTGGGATGAGGGACACTGATTTTAGCAGCGCCAGCAGCTATATGCGTAACCACAGGATGGCTGAGTTCAACCTGCCGACGTCTCGCATCGACACGCCAAACCTGCGCGGCTGTCACGCGGCTGTCGATAAAGACCTGCCGATCACGACCGCTACGATAGTCCCAGCCCTCATGCCAGTCGCTGCGGTAAAGGTGACGGTGGCGCCAGTCGAAATCAAAACCGAGCCAGGGGCCCACGATGTACGGGGAGCTAAAGTACACCAGCGGATGGGCTGTGGCCCGTTGGTAGTAAACGATCTCAGGATCATAGCTGGGCACATAAATGGCGTCAGGCTGAGCGGGAACGATGCGAATGTCGTTGTCATCCTGCACCACTCTCTCCTCCGGGGTGTCCACCAAATTGCCCATTGCCTTGGCCTTGGCGCGCAATGCCTGGATCGCCTCCATCACTTCCACTGGCTGGCTGACAAAGGCATCGCCTACCTGCGCGGTCCAGTCCACATTGTCGTCCAGCCACTTCAATGTGTCCGGATAGCGGGTGAGGGCCTTGACGCTGGAGTCCCAGGGCTTTTCGTCCACCGTCGCTGGGTCGCCGCCGGAGATGACGAAGCGGTCGGCGAGCACGATTTCGGAGGGGACTGTGGCGGCAGGCAGAACCAGCGAGACCAGAGGGTCGGGGTAAAGCGCTATGGGTCCGAGCAGTTCACTGAGTTCCTCCGGTGTACGTTTCGGTGCGGACGCATCGCCAGATGCCTGAGCTTGGACTTGAAGTCCGGAGGCAAGGCAAAGGCCGAGAAGTGTGAGAAGTCGTATGTTCATGGAGTGATCGGATAAGAGTTTTTCATCATGCGGTCAACTGGGGCGAAACCCCCACGACCATTGGCGTGAGAGCATTGCTCTCAATGGTTCGGCTGATCAGGGTTGATTGAAACCTTGAGGGCTGCCGAAAGCGTTGCGACAGCGTTGTTGGTTTCACGCTTGGTCAGACGATACGAAAACGCCAATATTCATCACGGCGGATGTTTCCATCGAATTGCTAATGCTTCGTGGAAGCAGGCGCGGAGACTGCCACGACCTGCGCATCGGATTGCACGATGGCTTCATTCCAATCGCCACAGACCGATGCACAGAAAGACCGAGAATGGAGAGCAGAGAGAGCAGTTGTGTTTTCATGGTGTGACGGTGTACCATAGGGTTCGGCCAAACTTGCCGTCAATGGGAGGTCCCTCCTGACAGTTCTCCGCATTTAGCTGAACTCCGTCTCAGCAATCGAGCGAGACTCGAAGAGAAACTCGTGGGCGGGATTCGCACGGGATCTAAACGTGAGACCGGAAACTGACAGGCGAAGCGGCGTCCAGCACGGCTGCTGGTTGGAGCCGGTTTTTTCGATATCTTTGTCGGTCAAGCAAACACGGGCGAACTGCCGAAGCCATCCATGGTGATGCCGGCAATGCGCCAGCAAGTGCCCATTAAGTAGAGCCTCTGTGCCGGCAGACCTCAAAAACGCAACAAGCCCTTGCGAGCAGATCGCAAGGGCCTGAGAGAGCGGTTGAAGGTGCGTTCGCCTAACATGTGACTTGTCACTGGCTGCCATTTCGGATTCCAGAAGTACGGGGAGGCGTTGACCTCCCGACAGTCAGCTAAGGCTTTTGGTCCTTCTTATCCTTCTTCTTGCCGTCTTTGGACGTGTCCGTATGAGGTTTGGGCGTGGGCTTGGGAGCTTCCTTATGCGCCTCGACGTGTGGCTTGGGAGCTTCCTTGTGCGCCTCGACGTGTGGCTTTGGGGTCTCCGCGTGCGGCTTGGGAGCTTCCTTGTGCGCCTCGACGTGTGGCTTTGGGGTCTCCACGTGCGGCTTCGGAGCTTCCTTGTGCGCCTCGACGTGTGGCTTTGGGGTCTCCACGTGCGGCTTCGGAGCCTCCTTGTGCGGAGCGCTAGGAGCGGGAGTTTTGCGCCTGTCCTCGCCTGACTTGATTGCGTCACCCTTGGGCTTAATCGGCTCACCCTTCAGATTGCTTATACTGCCTGCTTTGTGCGCCTCCAAGCCTGACTTGGTCGCGTCACCCTTGGGCTTCATGGCCTCGGCCTTCAGATTGCTCAGAGCGGGTGTTTTGCGCCTTTCCTCACGGGACTTGATGGTCTCACCGTTGGGATTGATCGTCTCGCCTTTGATGCCCGGCGCTGGCATTTTTGGCTTGAGGACGCCCGTGGTGGCGCCTTGGAGCTTGGGCGCGGCAATCTTGCTTGCAGTTCCCGTCTTTCCGGTACTTCCAAGTTTGGGCACGAGCGGGGGTTTGGGCTGGGTTCCAGGCTTCAGGCCACTGGTTTTAGGAATGGTCGTGGGTTTCACGACGGCGAGCTTGGCTGCGCTGAAGGACTTGCCCCTGCCTCCCGATTTGGCTGCGCCGCTGGAGATACGACGCTTGGTGTTCACACTCCAAACCGTGGTGTTGCTCAGATTGTTGTTGATGAACACGTCACTGCCCCGGCTGCGCTCTGTGTCGCGGCCGTAGTCCCAGCCACGATGCCACTCGCCACGGTAAAGGCGATGGTGGTGCCAGTCGAAATCATAGCTGAGCCACGGACCGACAAAGTAGGGGGTGCTAAAGTAGATTGGGTAATCGTCAGGGGGAGCTGCCCGATAGTAGATCACCTCAGGATCATAGCGCGGTACATAGATATAGTCCGGCTGGGCGGGAACGATGCGGATGCTGGTGTCGTCTGCCACCACGACCTGCTCGGGGGTGTCCGCGAGATTGCCAAGGGCTTTCGCCTGGCTGCGCATCGCCTGAATGGCGCTCATGACATCATCGGGCTGATTGGTGAAAGCGTCGCCCAGCTGGCTGGTCCAGTCGAGGTTGTCGTCCAGCCATTTCAACGTGTCAGGATAGCGGGTGAGCGCCTTGATACTTGCGTCCCAGGGCTTGCCGTCCAAATGGTCGAGGTCGCCACCGCCGGCGACAAAACGGTCGGCAACGACGATGTCCGCGGGGACGGTGGATGCGGGCAGCACCAGCGAAATCAACGGGTCAGGGTAGAGGGCGATGGGTCCAACCATTTCCTTGAGTTCCTGCATTGAGCGCAGCGGCGAGGCGGGATCCCCAGATGCCTGGCCCTGGGCATGAAGCCCAATGGTGAAGCACAGGCCGAGTAAAGGAAGCAATCGAATGTTCATGGTGCTAAAAAAGGTCAGACAGGGGGCTTACAATCAACTTGGGATAATCCAAAAATTTATATATGTTCTAGTTCATATCGCGCGCCAGTGATGCGGCGGATGCGAAATACTTGAAGACTGGGAACTGAATCCTCTGATCTGTCGTCCGACGGCGAAATAACACGCGCTATTCATTGCGGCACATAGTCTAGGGCATATTTCTGTGCGGATGCAAAAACTGGTAGGATGCGGGCCTCGATTCAGGCCCCCCGGCTCTGAACCCACTGCACTGCGAATCGCACCAGCGCGGGGCCACCCACGAGAGCGAGCTTCTGTGCTTCCACGGTGCGGGTGCTGATGCAGGCAGGTCGCCAGCAAGTTTCCGTCAAGTAGAACCTCTGTGCCGGCAGACCTCGAAAACGCAACAGGCCCTTGCGAGTAGATCGCAAGGGCCTGAGAGACCGGTCTAGGGCGCGTTCGCCTAAGGTGTGACTGTCAATGGCTTGCGCTTCTGACTCAGGAGCATGAGAGCCATTGACTTCCCGACACCGGGCTGCGGCTAAAAGCCATTCGTTTTCTTCTTGTTTGTGTTGGAGGATCCACCGCTGGGCGCGACAGGCCGCGGCTGCTGAATAGGAGCAGGCCTCGGCTGCTGCATAACGGGGGCAGGAGGCCTTGGCTGCTGCTGCACAGGGGCAGGCCTTGGCTGCTGCTGAACGGGGGCAGGCCTTGGCTTGGGCGAGTCGCTGATTCTTGGCTTGGGCTTGGGCGAGTCGCTGCTTTTTGGCTTGGGCGAGTCGCTGATTCTTGGCTTTGGCTTGGGCGAGTCGCTGCTTTTTGGTTTGGGCGAGTCGCTGATTCTTGGCTTGGGCTTGGGCGAGTCACTGATTTTTGGCTTGGGCGAGTCGCTGATTTTTGGCTTGGACTTGGGCGAGTCACTTTTGGATTTGGGTAAGTCGCCTTTGATTCCCGGTGCCGATGTTTTTGGTTTGGAAATGCCACTGCTGCTTCCTGGGCCCGAGGACTTGGGCATGGGGGCTTTGCCTGGGCCGCTTCCTGGCGCTGAGGACTTGGGCGTGGGAGCCTTGCCCGGGCTGCCAGTCTTCCCAGCCGGCTTGACAGGAGCAGGCTTGGGCTGGGGTGTTCCTGGCTTCACGCCCTTGGCTTTAGGGATGGTTTTGGGCTTCACGATGGCGGGCTTGACTCCGCTCGTGGACTTGCTTCTGCTGGCAGCCTTAGCTGCGCCGGTGGAAATACGACGCTTGCTGTTCACCTTCCAGGCGACAGCGTTTTTCAGACTGTTGTTGACGTAAACACCGCCGCGGCCACGGCCTCTGTCGCGGTCGCGACCGTAGTCCCAGCCACGGTGCCATTCGCCACGGTAAAGGCGATGGTGATACCAGTCGAAATCAAAACCGAGCCAGGGGCCCACGATGTAGGGGGTGCCGAAGAAGATGGCTGGTTCATCGAGGGGAGCCGGCAGATCATAGACCACGTCCGCGTCATATCGCGGTTCGTAGATATAGTCTGGGTCGGCGGGAACGATGCGGATGCTGGAATCATCGTCCACCACGGTCTGCTCCGGGGTGTCCACAAGATTGCCGAGGGTTTTGGCTTTGCCGCGCAAGGCCTGGATGGCACTCATGACATCGTCAGGCTGATTGGTGAAAGCGTCCCCCACCTGGGCGGTCCAGTCCAGGTTGTCGTCCAGCCATTTTAGCGTGTCAGGATAGTGGGTGAGAGCCTTGACACTTTTGTCCCAGGGTTTGTCGTCCAAGTCATCAGGGTCGCCACCGGAAGTAGCAAAACGGTCGGCAAGAACGATGTCAGAGGGGATGGTGGATGCGGGCAGCACCAGCGAAACGAGGGGATCGGGGTAGAGGGCGATGGGACCAAGCAATTCCTTGAGCTCGCCCATAGAGCGCAAGGGGGAGGATGGATCCCCGGACGTCTGGTCCTGGGCGTGAACCCCAACGGCAAAGCCTAGGGCGATTAATGGGAGGAGTCGGATGTTCATGGTACTTAAGGTAAAATACTATGTGTCAAATACTGCCGCCAAGGTAAAGTCATTATCGAAAATAAATGCAGAATCTAAACGATGTCGTACCGGGAATTCCGGCTGAATTCAAGATCTCAGAAGACCCCGCCAGTCCCCTGTCCAGAGGCTGGAAGGTGACATCTGAAACTTCTGATCTGGCGTCCGACGGTGAAAACAGACGGACTATTCATTGCGGCCCACAGTTTAGGGCATATTTCTGTGCGGACACAAAAACTGGCAGGGTGCAGGCCTCGATTCAAGCCCCCCGGCTCTCGACCCACTGCACTGCATATCGCACCAGCGCCGGGCCATCCACGAGGGCCAGCTTCTCCTTGATGTGCGAACGATGGGCTTCCACGGTGCGGGCACTGATGTTGAGGTGCGTGGCAATGAGTTTCGTGGCAATGCCCTTGCCAATCATCTCCAGGACCTCCAATTCGCGGTCGGTGAGCAGTTCAAGGCCGGAGGCATTTCCCTTGCCGCGCTGGCCGGTGACCTGTTCGAGCATGCGACTTGCCATGGTGTCGCTCACGTAAATGCCTCCGCCCAGCACACGACGGATGGCAATGATGAGTGTCTCAGCCGCGGTCTCCTTCATCACATAGCCGCGGGCGCCGGCGCGCAGGGCACGCTCTGCGTAGAGGGTCTCATCGTGCATGGAGAGGACGATGCAAAGTGAGCCGGGATGCATGGCATGGATGTCCTTGATGAGTTCCAGGCCGTTCTTGTCGGGCAGGGTAAGATCAATGATGACGAGATCCGGCCTGAGCCTGCCCACGGCCGCGAGACCGGCGGCAGCGCTGCCCACTTCGCCGCCAATGTCCAGCCCCGGCTCCATGCGGATCAACTGTGCGAGGCCATGACGCATGATCGGGTGATCATCCACCAGCAGGATGCTTTTCGGGGCGGAGGGCTCCGCGGGCAGGGGGTTGGCTGGGGAACGACGGGAGCGGTGCATGGGAAGACGAAGCCATAACAGCGGTCAGGTTTGAACACCAGACTGCGTGCCATTCTGCGGGCATGATGGCTTGTGGTCAACCGTCCCATGCCTGTCAGCCAATTACAATCACTCGTGGTCAAGGACGGCGCCGTTGCACAATGTCCTGGGCGCACAGCTTGCCGGCCTTAGGCCGCCATCATTCACTCACCGCCCCTGCAGTCACAAAGTCATCAGGTTTCACCGCCAGGATCGAGCAGGGAGCGTGTTGCAAGATTTTTTCAGCCGTCGTGCCAATAAGCAGTTCGCGCAGCCCGGATTTTCCGCGGGTGCCAAGCACCACCAGATCGGCCTCAGATCGGCTAATGTGATCGAGGATGGCTTCACGGATGTTGGGCGATTCCGCGATCAGGTGCTTCACAGTGCCGCTTCCCGCCCTGCGCGTGAAGGGCTCCAGGAAGCTGTCCAGCTCCACCTGAGTGGCTTTGAGTGCCTCCTCATCCGTGACCATGGGGGGCAGCGGCGTGGCGAAGCCGCCGTAGTCCAGCGCCATCGTCACCGCCGACTGAAATACGTGCAGGCAATCCACGCCCGCCTTGTCCTGCTCCGCGACGTGCAGGGCGAACTGGACGGCCTTGGCTGAATTTTCCGAAAAATCCACACAGGCGACGATATGTTTGAAGGGTCCGTGCATGCTTTTGCGGACGATGAGCACATCGACCGGAGCCTTGCGCACGCATTTGGCCGCAATGGTGCCGATGCGCCCTGGTTCGTCCTTCGACCCCTTGGCCCCCATCACCAGGAGATCGGCGTCATGGGTGGCGCAGGCCTGCACCAGTTCCAAAAACGGATGCCCCACACGCACTTCGGTATTCACCATCTGCCCCCCTGGGTCGGACTCATCAACGAACATTCGTAGTTTCACCAGCCACTCTTTGCGTACTGTCGCCTCGTCGACGGACATCGCCTTCTTCAGTTCACTGACGAGAAGCTCATCCATGACATGCACGGCGGTGATGCACGCCCCATCAAGCAATGCCCGCCGGGCGGCCTCGCGCAATGCGGCGCGACAATAAGGTGTAAAATCGACGGCTGCGACGATGTGGTGAAAGGTCTTCATAGGAACTCCTTGGTGAGGGTGAGACTCATGTTGAGCTTACGTGCGCCGGGACGAAGGGGCCACGCGGCAATTGCGGGGATGTGGATGGTTCTTGCGATGGAGCGAAGAGGCCTGCCCGCAAGGAGCTTGCCCCCTTGAAGCTGAGGTCAAATCTGGGTAGCATGGCCGATGCTCCTCGACCTTACCGGCCCGCATCGCGATGATGCGTATAAGATCCTGTCCGGCCTCGTCACGCCGAGACCTATTGCACTGGTGACGACGCTTGACGAGCAGGGCCGGCTCAACGCGGCGCCATTCAGCTTCTTCAATGTACTGGGCGATTCACCGCCGATTGTGGGCTTTTGCCCAGGGGACCGGGGGCCGGGCATTCCGAAGGACACAGCGCGTAACATCCGCCTGATGCACGAGTTCGTGGTGAACCTGGTCGATGAGGCGATTGCTCAACAAATGAACGCCTGCGCGGCCTCTCTGGCGCCGGGTGAGGATGAACTGCTCCATGCCGGCCTCACCGCCGCGCCCTGTGAGGCAGTGAAGCCGGCGCGCATCCTCGAGGCACCCGCCAGCCTGGAATGCCGTCACCACAGCACCATCGAAATCGGCGACAACCGCCTGATCATTGGCGAAGTGTTGCGTGTGCACGTGCGGGATGGCGTGTTAGATCCGGAGACATGGCTGATCCGGTCTGGCACCTATGCCCCGATTGGCCGCATGCAAGCGCCCCACTGGTACTGCCGGACCAGTGACATGTTCGAGATGCGAAGGCCGCAGTGAGAAGGAAGACCTGATCCAGGCAAGAGCTCGCCGTGGGCGCCTCCGACATACCCTGGCAACAGCTGCCGGGATACCGCAGGGTTCATGCTTGCACGTTCCAGTTCCGCAGCAGCGCCAGCATCGCGGCGCACTCGTCGCGCATCTTCCCCGCACCCCAGACAAGGCCTTGCCATACCCCGCCGGTGATGGCGGAGAAGCGGTCATGGAGGCAGCCGTACATGTCGGCCCAGGTGACATTCGGCGAAGCGGCTATCAGGAAGCAAATAATGAGGTACAGGTTGAGCAAGGCGATGAGCCAGACGGAAAAGAACTGGCCGTTGCGTACCAGGTCGCCCTGCTCCTCGCGCATCACAGCCAGGGTGAAGGAGAGATGGAACGACCAGGTGAAGCCCACCAAGTAATGCATGATTTTCGAGGCATTCACCGGCACCTCAAGGCTCCCAAGGTGCATGGAGTGAATTTGATTCAGGTCCGTAAACAGGCCCGCAATGCCAAAGGCCAGCAACACGATGACGGTGTAAAAGGGCACCACGTAGGGTGAGAGCGAGATGAAGGTGTTGCTCTTGCTGGTATCCACCCAGCCCCCGTCCCTGCCCACATGCCAGTCGTAAATCACCGCGCCAAAGAGCAGGGCGGAGAGAATATGAGTCATCTCATGAGCGAAAACGTACATGATGACAAACTTGCTGCGCAGCTTCCAAAACAAGCCGAGCCAGATCGTGGCGCCGAAGGCGAACCACAGGCATTCATTGGAGGTAAGCAACCCACCGCGCAGGGTGGCCTTCAAGAACAGCTCCATGAACGCCAGGAGGCTGAGCAGGCAGAAGGGCAGCATGAAGAGCCAGCTCATGTGCTCCTTGATCCGCAGAATGCGCTCCTGGCGCCGCTGATCTGGGTGGCGCCGCACTGGCATCTTCTCGCGCGCCATCTTGACCTCCTTGATATCGGGACGGTAGCGGTTCTTTCGACGAGTCTGGGTGACGAGGGCCATGCGGTTGCCCCCATTGTTAACAAGTCTTAACCAATTGTGCAATCCAGGAATTGGCCGATCGCACACTTCATTTTGTGCTCAAGCCCCGACGTTCTGGAAGGGGGAAGAGACGCATGCGCAGGGCAAGCCGCCGCTTGATTCACACGTTCTGCGGAGTCGTACCGCCCGAATTTCCGGATTGATCCATCCAGTGCGCCTGTGAAGGACGAAATCCTTGCGCACCCTGGACTTGCTCGCCTTCGTATTGCGACTACTTCCCCAAGAACCTACTCCCCCAACCTCTCATCCATCCCACTACCATGGCCTTCACCCTACCCCCCCTGCCCTACGCCAACGCGGCTCTCGAGCCGACCATCGACGCCACCACGATGGAAATCCATCATGACAGGCATCACAACGCCTATGTGACTAATCTGAACAATGCCATCGCCGGCAAGCCGGAGCTTGAGTCGCAGTCCATCGAGGACCTGTGCAAGAACATCAACAGTGTGCCGGAAGCGATTCGCGGGGCGGTGCGCAACAATGGCGGCGGCCACTTCAACCACACGCTGTTCTGGAACATCATGGGCCCGGGTGCGGGCGGCGCACCGGAAGGCGCGCTTGGCGAGGCAATCACAGCGGCCTTCGGCAGCTTCGAAGCGTTCAAAGAGGCCTTCGGCAAAGCTGGCATCACCCGCTTCGGGTCCGGCTGGGCTTGGCTGGTGGTGAAGGATGGCAAGCTCGCCATCACCTCCACCCCGAACCAGGACAATCCGCTGATGGACGGCTCCGGCACGCCTATCCTTGGTCTGGACGTCTGGGAGCACGCCTACTACCTGAAGTATCAGAACAAGCGCCCCGACTATATCGCCGCCTGGTGGAACGTGGTGAACTGGTCCGCCGTGGCGGCCCTGTTCGCCAAGGCCTGAGCTCCGGTGCATTGAATGGCTTAGAGCGCGGCACTCATGAGGGTGCCGCGCTTTTTTGTGCCCTGGCGGGCCGTTTCTGCGCTTGCACAGGCCAGTAAGTCCGTGCGGTTCCCGACAGATGTTTGGATGCGCTTTTTTGAATTGGCAGAACGCCCTCGTTTGTGGCGTTGGTATGCGATGCTCAAGCTGCTCATCCTCTCTGTTGTCGCTTTCACTGCTCTTGCTCACGCTGCCACTGCCCCGGATTTCGACTGGGTCATGCGCGGGGGCGGGCCCAAGAGCGAGAGAACTCGCTGCATCTGCACTGACGCCAAAGGCAATGTGTACATCACGGGCGAGTTTGCTGGAGTCTCCAAGTGGGACGACATCACGCTTACGAGCGCGGGCGACCTGGATTTCTTCCTCGTTAAACTGGACCGCAGCGGCAAGGTGCTTTGGGCGCGCTCCGGCGGCGGCTCCAAGGTTGACCGCGGCTATGGGGTGGCGTGCGATACCGAAGGTAATTGCTATGTCACCGGCCACTATCAGAGCCCGGACTGCAAGTTCGACGGCCAGGCACTGCCGCTGGCCGGCGGCTACGATATTTTCGTCGGCAAATACGATCCGAACGGCAAACTTGAGTGGATCAAAAGCGCTGGCGGCGAAGGCTACGATTATGGCCACGGGATCATGGTCAGCGACTCGGGCAACGTCTATGTCACCGGCGCAGTCGTGGGCGATGCGAGCTTCGGGGACACGAAGCTGCCTAATGACAAGATCTCGCACGTGTTCTGCGCCTGCTACACCACGCGCGGGGCCTTGACCTGGGTCAAGACGGCTCAGGGCAAGGGCAGCAGCAGCGGTCACGGCGTCAACGTCGATGGCGCGGGCAACGCGTATGTGGGCGGCTACTGCGGGGGTGTGGCCACGCTGGGCGGAGTGGCGCTCAGCAACCCCAAGGGCAGCGACATCCTGATCGCGAAATTCACGCCCGCTGGCGAGGTCGCCTGGGTGCAGCAGGGCTTCGGCAGCACTCATGCGATGATCCATGAGATCGGAGTGGACAAGGAAGGGCGTGTATTTGCCAGCGGCATGTTCAAGGGGCCGCTGAACCTCGAAGACGGCAAGGTGGTCGAGAACAGGGGCGACAACGACTTGCTGCTCACCTGCATCGACCCCGCCGGCAAGCGCTTGTGGACGATCACCGGCGGCGGTCCCAAGACTGACTATGGTCTGGGTGTGGTGGCGGATGGCAAAGGTGGCTGCCTGCTCACGGGCGAGATCAGCGACACGGCTGAAATCCTGGGACAGACGCTCACTTCGCGCGGTGCCACGGATGTCTATGTGGCCAGCATCGACGGCTCCGGCAAGTTGCGCTGGATTACCCAGGCAGGCGGCCCCGGCAGCGACAGCGCCTACACCATTGCGATGGATGGCGAAGGCAACGCCTTCTTCTCGGGCTCCTTCACCGGCACCGCAACGTTTGGCACCACGACGCTGACCAGCGCGGGCAGCGGTGACGCGTATGTGGCCAAACTGAAGGCGAAGTAACCTCATGAGGACCACCCTGTTTTTCCTTTGTCTCGCCCTGTCCTGCGCCGCAGAAACAGTGCCGTCTCTGTTCATCGAAGGCTATGCGGCCCGGCAGAGCTGCACTCCAGGTGAAGAGCTTGCTTTTCATGTGTCCACCAGCGCGGCTAAATTCTCCGCCGAGATTGCGCGCGTGGGTTTGAACCGCGAGGTCGTCTGGCACAAGGGGGGCCTCGCCGGCCAGGAACTCGCCACGCCGGAGGATGCTTCGTCCATGGGCTGCCGCTGGCCGGAAACCTTCAGCGTGCCCATCGCGAAGACCTGGAAGACTGGCTACTACGAGATGTTGCTGCATGCCGAGGACGGCGGCGGGAAGTACACGGAGCGAGGCCGGCGCACCGCCGAAAGCACCTTGTTCTTTGTGGTGAAGGCCGCCGCACCGGGCAAGACGTCGAAGGTTCTGATCGAACTCTGCACGAACACGTATGCCGCGTACAACAACTGGGGTGGCTTCAGCCTCTATGCCTTCCACGGCATGGGCAAAAACCAGGGCAACCGGGTATCCTTCGAGCGGCCCTGCCTGGGGCAGTATGCGCGCTGGGAGTTGCCCTTTGTCCAATGGGCGGAGAGCCACGACATTGCGCTCGAATTCGCCACGAACGCCGATTTAGAGCATCAGCCAGAGCTGCTGGAGCACTATAAACTGGTGCTCAGCGTGGGCCATGATGAGTATTGGTCCACCCCCATGCGTGACAACCTCGAAGCCTGGATTGGCCGGGGCGGCAATGTCGCCTTCTTCACCGGCAACACCTGCTGCTGGCAGGTGCGCACGGAGGACGAAGGCCGTGCGCTCACCTGCTGGAAGCAGAACTATCACTGGGATCCAGTGTATGGCGCGCGCGGGGATTGCAGCACGCTCTCCACGCTCTGGAGCCACTATTTGATCAAGCGGCCGGAGAATACGCTCACGGGTGTGGGATTCCTTTGGGGCGGCTATCACAAAAGCCATGGCCAGCTCATGGATGGCAGCGGCGCCTTCACCACCCACCGGCCTGAGCACTGGGTTTTTGAAGGCACCGGCCTGAAGCGCGGCGATGAGTTTGGAGGCAAGGGCAGCATCGTCGGCTATGAGTGCGACGGCTGTCATCTGGAGTGGAAGGACGGGCTGCCTTTCCCGACGCATGAAGATGGTACGCCGCAGAATTTTGAAGTGCTGTGCACCGCCCCTGCCAGCTGGCATCCCGATGACAGCGCATGGTATGACAAGTGGGAGAATGGCCGCAAGGGCAATGCGGTGATGGGGCTCTATACGCGTGGCGGCACGGTGTTCACCTGCGGTACCACGGACTGGGCGCGCGGGCTGAAGGTCGATGCTCGCGTGGACCAGATCACGAGAAACATCATTGCGCGGCTGTCGAAGTGAGAGGTGCAGTGCGGCTTTGCCAGCCGTGCTGCGTTTGTGCTCATGCTATCTGCGACAGCTGCGGTTTTGCTTTCGCCGATTCGACGCGGATCAAGGCTACAGACTGGGAAGCCCGTGCTACACTCCCCTTCAGACAAGCGGCGGGATGCCGCTGCCACTTTCATGACCCATGACTGACGCCTTTGCCACCCTCGAACTGCCGCAGACCGCCGCCCTCACGGAGGAGCAGGTGCGCGCCGCTTACTTCGCCAAATCGAAAGCTCAAGAGGCTGACAACGCCGCACTTAATGCAGCCTTTGAGCTGCTGCTGGCCCCGGACAGGCGTCTGAAGCACCTCATCGACATCGCAGCGCCTGAGGACGCCAAAAAATGGCGCACGGTGGCGATGAGCGAAGAAATGATGCAGCTCTTCATGGCGCTGGGAAAGGCGCGGCCGGAGGCGGAAGCCTTGATCGAGAAGCGCGGCAAGGCGCTGTCCGCGCTGAGCAAGGCGCTGCTGGAAAAGCAGACCTTCGCGCTGCGCGACGTGCTGGAGCAGATCGGGACCGCCCTGGACGACAAGCGCCAGGCATTGGAAGCGGAACTGCCAGAACTGGATGACAGGGACTGGCCGCGTGTCGCCGAAGCGCAAGCGCGCTTTGCTTACCTGTCAAAGTGGCAGGCGCAGGTGCGGGAACTGCTCTTGAAGCTGATGTGAATGTCGCCGCGGGGCGGCGGGATGAGCCAGGCCGTGTTTTAAAACTGCGCCTGGGTTTGCAAAAAGGAGTCGATGTCGCCGACGAAACCGGGCACAGTGCCGGCGTCAAGCCGCCAGGGCCGAAAGCGATGTCAAGCCATCGCAGTCCAAAGCGCTTCGCGCCCGCCGTGACCCAGATGGCGGGCGGACGTCCATTGTCCAATCCCATGCCCGATCCCCAGCCCCGCAAGACCCGCTCGCTCGCCCTGTGGCTGACGCTGAGCGTCGGGGTTTTCGTGCTCGCGTGCTCGCTGGCGCTGCTGGCCGTCTTCAATCACCGCGTGGCGCGGGAGGAGTCTGCCGAGTTCGAAGCGCTGGCGCGTACGAATGCCGCGTTTTTGAACCGCACGCCACTGCCGCACAGCGACAAGATGGCAGCGCAACTTGGCGAGGTCATGGGGGCACGGGTATTCTTCGTTCAAGACGGCCTCTTGATTGGCAGGCCGGGCGACAATGGGGATGTCAGCCTCCGCGCCATCCCGCCGGATGGCCGCGTCCATCCGCTGGCCGGTGGGCTGCTGGTCGTCGGTCATCCGCTCAGGCAGGGTGCGCGGGTGGTTTTCGTGCGGCAGGCGGGCGAGGCGGCCAACACCACCAGCCTGGCGATGCTGGAGCGGAGCGATACGTGGGGTACGCTCGGTGTCTTCTGGTTGCTGTCCTTCGTACTCGCATGGTGGCTGTCACGGCGGGTGGCACGCCCCTTGCGCGACCTCGCCAGCGCGGTGCATGAAGTGGGTGGTGACGAGCCCCTGCGGGCGCTGCCCGTGGAGCGGGCTGATGAAATCGGGCTGCTGGCGCGGGCTCTTGCCGACACTCACGCCTCACTGCTGGAGGAACGTGAGCGCCGTCGTGCCGCCGAGCGTCTGGCGCTGCTGGGTCGCATGGCCACGGGCCTTGCCCATGAGGTGCGCAATCCGGTGTCCGCGATCCGGCTGCATGCTCAGCTTCTGGAGGATGCCCCGGAGGAAGAGGCGGCCGCCTCCATCGCGCTGATCGAGAGCGAAGCCGCCCGCATTGAAGCACTGGTGAGCCAATGGATGCGCTACGCCAAGCCCGCGCCGCCAGTGATGACCGGAGTCAGCGTTCCCGAACTGGTCCGGCAGGCGATCCAGACCATGGAGCCCCAGGCCCGGCATGCGGGGGTTGCGATTCAGTCTCCGGACCCTCTACTTCCCGAACCACCTATGATCCAGGCTGATCGCTCGCGGCTGCAACAGGTGCTTCTTAATCTGCTGCTGAATGCCATCCAGGCGATGCCACGCGGAGGCACGGTCAGTGTGCAGATCGAGGTCGGCGAGGCGGGCCTGAGCATCGCGGTCGAAGACCAGGGCCAGGGATTCAGCGACACCGCTCTGGCGCGGTACGGCGAACCTTTTTTCAGCGAAAAGGAAGGAGGCATGGGCCTGGGTCTTGCCGTTTCCCAGGAGCTCTGCCGGGCTCACGGTGGCGACCTCCGGGTGAAAAACCGCGCGGAGGGAGGAGCAAGGGTGGCCATCTTTTTGCCAACGGGATGAAAGGTCTTATTCCTCCATGCCACAGCGAGTTTTGCCTCGCGACACGCCCCTTGATCGCCGCTCCACTCTGATCGAAGTCTACGGTGCCCTCCACGTACTCCCGACCTCATGCGCCCGCAATCCATCCTCCTTATCGAAGACGAACACGCCTTGGGCACAGCGCTCTCGTTCGCCGTGCGGCGTGCGGGACATCTGCCGACCCTCGCCGCCAGCGGTTCCGCCGGACTGGACGCGATGAAAAAGGAGAGGTTTGCCGCGCTGGTGCTGGACATCGGCCTGCCGGACATGAGCGGTCTGCAGGTGCTGGAAAAGGTGCGTAAATACGACCCCGGTCTGCCCGTGCTGGTGATCACGGCGCATGCCACGCTGGATCATGCGATCACCGCGCAAAAGCTGGGAGCGACGGAATACCTCACCAAGCCGCTCGATTTGCGCCAGTTTGAAAACACGCTGACCGCCCTGCTCGCACAGGGAGTGCCACTTGCCGGGGCTGCGCCACCTGCCGCAGCCAAAGCCGCCACGCTGATCGGTGCCGCGCCCTGCTTGCAGGAAGTGTTCGTGGGCATTGCGCGCAGCTGCGCCGGCCACATGCCGGCACTGATCACCGGGCCCACCGGCTCAGGCAAGAGCCTGGCTGCGAGCGTCATTCACGCGCACGGTCAGCGTGCGGCGCAGACCCTTCGCAGCCTGGAATGCCTGACCTTGACGGACGCCGCAGCCATCCCGCTGGCCCTGGCCGATGCCAAGGGCACGCTGGTGCTCGAAGAGTTCAGCCAGCTTCCTGCGGCGGCACAGTCACAGCTCGCCGCCTGCCTCGCGGACCCGGCCGTGCCGCGCCCGCGCCTGCTGGCTACCACCAGCGTGGACCCGCGCGAGGCGGTGACCCAGGGCACGCTGCGCGCCGAACTGTTCTATGCGTTCAGCGCCCTCACCATTCCCATGCCGCCGCTGCGCGAGCGCACCGGCGACATCCCGGCGCTGAGTGCGTACTTCCTTGCCTCACGAGACGGCAAGGGCAGCCCGCCGATCACTCCGCCGGCACTTGCCGCGCTGCAAGCGTATGCATGGCCTGGCAACGTGCGCGAGCTGCGCCACGTGCTTGAATATGCCACGGCGGTGTGCCGCGGCGGCCCCCTGTTTCTGAGCCACCTGCCACCGCACGTGGCCAGCGCCGCGCAAGACCCCTCACAGCCAGTGATGGCCGGCGAACTGGACGCGGCGCTGGGTCGCTGGCTCGATGCCCGGCTTGGGCTTCAGAGCGAGGAACCCCCGGCCTATGACGCGCTCCTGGATCAAATCGAAGCCGCCATGCTGCACCACCTGCTGGGCCGCTACGACAACAAGCCCACGCACCTAGCCAACAGCCTGCGGATGAACCGCGCCACGCTGCGCCAGAAGCTGCGACGGGTGGGACTGCAACGAGACGAGGAGGGCTGAGGGGGCTCCTTCGTCCTCGTCGTCATTCTCGATCCTTGGAGCTCTTCAGTCCGCCACACCTGCTTCAAAGATCACGGCGAGTGCGTTCCGCCAGGGATCGAGGACGAGTAGGAGAACGAGGATGAGCCTGCAAATACTTCGCCGGGCCGTTCTGGAGGCTGGCGGGTTAAATGCGGAGGAAGAGAAGGATTTTACGCCGCAAACAAAGGCAGCAACGCGTGCAGTGAGGGCTCGCGGGAGCAGACGTGACTCAGGTTGGCGACTGCCGCAGGAATGTGCTGTTTGAACTGGGGCTTGCCCTGGTTGCGGCTCAGGTTGCCGTAGGCACCGAGCGCCTGCATCAGACGCTGCGCGGCACAGAGCAGGAAACGCTCCTTCAAGGCCTTGCAATCAAGATTGCGCAAGGCTGCATAGTATTCCAGCAGCTCATCACGCTCTTGGATGCTGATCGTGACATAAGGGTCGAACAGCAGGGAGGCGAGATCGTATTCCGCGAGCCCGGGGCGCAGGCCCTGGTAATCGACGAGCCAGGCGTGGCCTTCGATCAGCATCACGTTCTGGCTTTGGAAATCGCGATGCACCAAGCAGCGGGGCTCCCCGGCCAGGCGTTTGCGCAGCGTCTTTAACGCGTCGTGCGCAGGCGCGAAATGGGCCGCCTTGAAGTCGCGCACCAAATGCCCCTGCACGAAGTGGGTGAGGAAATACCCTTGCTCCCACTCATAGAGCGCCTCATCGAACGGCGGCTCCACCATGGTGAGATCGACCTTGCTGAGGCTGGCCTCCGGGATGCCATGGATCTTCGCACCCTCGCGCAAGGTGGACTCATACAGGGGGCGGCGGATCTCCCAGGGCTGGTCACGATGCGAATGCAGATCATCATGGCCGAGGTCCTGCAACCAAACGCAAAGCTTGGGCTCATCGAAGGCGTAAATCTGTGGCACGCGCACGGCATGAGCCGCCAGCCGGTTGGTGGCGGGGACGAACTTCGGGTTGTCAGGACGCGCCATGGTATAGACCATCAGGACCATTCCGGGGTGCGCTTCCTTCGGCCAGGCGAGGCGGTAGAAATGCCGGTCGGAACCACCCTTGACGATGGGGTCAACTTCACACGACACGCCCGCCAGCTCCGGGAACTGCTGCTGGGTGAGGATGACGAGTGCTTCGTGTTCGGGACGCATGGTGGAGGGCAAAGGGAAAACGCCAATCATTTGATCGCCACCGGTCCGGCATGGACTTCGGTGGGCCTGCCAAGCAGGTGTTTCTCGAGAAAGAGGCGGATGTCTCTGAGTAGCTCCTCGCTGACAAAGACATGGCCGCCATCCTTGCCGGTGAGGAGGGTTGCGGAGACGCCGGCGGCATTCAGAGCCTGGTCGAATTCTTCGGCCTGGGCATAGGGTACGAGCGGATCTTTGGTACCCTGGATGATAAGGAAGGGAGGGTCATCCTTGGAGATGTAAGTGATGGGGGATGCTTGTTTGGCCAGTTCCAAGTGCTGGCTCATGGGGCCGCCGAGTAGTTTGGCGATGGCGGTGCCGGGCTTTTCGGGGTCGATGGCACTGCCTTTCCCTGGGAAGGTGATGAAATTGCCCGGCCCGCAAAAATCCACCACGCAGCTGACGCGGCTGCTGCTTTCCAAATTGCCGCCGACGGTGCCTTCCAATGCTTTCACATCGCCGCTGGTGCCGAGCAGACTGACAAGGTGCCCGCCAGCGGAGATGCCGAAAACGGCAATCTTGTCCGGGTCGATGCCATAGTCTTTCGCGTGAGCGCGGAGCCAGCGGATGGCCGCCTTGCAATCGTAAATCTGGATGGGGAACGGACCCTTGTCTGTCAGGCGATAGTTGATGGCGGCACCGATAAAGGCACCGTCCCTGATGAGGGGGAAAAGAATGCCGGCCTGATCCTTGCTGCCCTGCTCCCAGCCTCCGCCATGGATAAACACCACCAACGGCAGGGGTTTGGCGGGCGGAATCTTCGGAACATAGACATCGAGGGTCTGTCGCGGCTCATCGGTGCCGGCGTAGTTGAGGTCACGCACCGCGATGATGTCCGCCGGAGGCTGGGGCGGTTTGCCACTGGCGGCCAGAGGCAGCAGCAGCCAGGCGAAGAGGAGAGCAAAAGCAGAACGCATAGAAAAATGGAATCTACACCAGACGGGAACCCACTGGCAATGCATGACCGCGCAAGAAGTCAGCGGCGGACATACGCTTCCGCCCCTCGGCCTGGACTTCCAAAATTTCCAGCAACCCCTGGCCGCAGGCGACGATCAACCCGCTGCGAGGATCGGCACCGACCACCGTGCCTCCCTCGGGGCACACCTCCGCCTCGGGCGGCACGCGGGTGGCATGCACTTTCAGGGGGGCACCATCCGGCAGTTTCGTGAACGTGCCGGGCCAGGGCGTGTAAGCCCGCACCAGGCGCTCGATTTCAACCGCGCTGCGGCTCCAGTCGATATGCCCATGCTCGCGCGTGAGCTTGCCCACATGCGTGGCCTGCGCGTTGTCCTGCGGGGTGCGCGGCGGATTGCCGGCACTGATTCGATCCAGGGCCCGCTCCAGCGCGGCGGGAGCGGCCAGCGCCAGCCGGTCATGCAAGGAGCCGCCGGTTTCATCCGGGGCGACGGGCAGGCGCTCCATGAGCAGGATGTCGCCGGTGTCCAACCCCTCATCCATGAACATGATGGTCACCCCGGTTTCCGCGTCGCCCTCACGGATGGCGGCCTGAATGGGCGCAGCCCCGCGGTACTTGGGCAGCAGCGAAGCATGCACGTTGATGCAGCCGAGCCGTGGAGCCTCCAGTACCGCTTTGCTGAGAATCTGGCCGTAGGCAATGACCACGGCGATGTCGGCCTCGAAGGCTTTCACTTCATCGACGACCTTGCGCAGCTGCTCCGGCTGGTACACCGGCACGCCTGAGGCCAGGGCGCGCACCTTGGTTTCCGGCGGCGTGAGTACCAGCTTGCGGCCCACCGGCTTGTCCGGCTGGGTGATGACGCCGACGACTTCATGCTTGGAAGTGCCAAGCAGCCAGTCGAGCGAAGGCAGACCGATGTCGCCAGTGCCTAGAAAGAGAATGCGCATGGGGTGCTGTCCACGCGCGCTGTCACACGTTCATCTTCTCCACTTCCTGCCAGGCATCGAGCTTCATGATCGCGCCGAGCATGTCGTAGAGCACCTTGGCCGGTGACTGGCTGGCGTCGATCTCGACAACCTTGTCACCCGCGTAGTAGTCAAGGATCGGCTTGGTTTCCGCTTCGTAGGTTCTGAAGCGCTCCTGGATCACTGCGTCACTGGCGTCATCAAACCGGTTGTCCTTGAGCGCGCGTTTGCGCAGGCGACGGGCGAGTTCTTCGCGGTTGGGGCAGCTCAGGTGGAAGAGCTTGATGACGTCAATTTCCTCCTCCAGCAGCTTGGCCTGCTCGACATTGCGCGGGATGCCGTCGAGGACCAGGAAGTCGATGTCGGGCTTGAAGATGCGGCTCTCCACCCGGTGATGCACATTGGCGCCCCAAAGCTGCACGGTCAGATCGTCCGGCATGAGCTGTCCCTTGCTGGCATACCGCACAAATTCCTGCCCAAGGGTCGTGCGCGTGTCGAGCGAGCGAAACACATCGCCGCAGGCGAGGTGATGGAAGCGCGGAATGGAACCGAGCACCTTCCCCTGGGTGCCTTTGCCACTGCCTGGAGCGCCCAGGATGAGAATGGTGCGGAAGGGTCCGTGTTTCTTGGCGTCTGACATAAGAAAAGGCAGGCTAGCACGCCCGATGCCCGGTCACAAGCAAGGAGAGGACAATTTGCTCTGCAGGGCAGGCCTGCCACGCCGTCCCTGCAGCCGCAATCTATCAGCCGCGACGAATTTCCGAGCCTTTGAAAAGGATGCTGAAGCGAAAGACCTTTTTCTTGCGACACTGAATCGCGCCGGATTGCAGATCGAAGCGCTCGGGGATCTCAATGAGGTGGAGGTCCGCCGACGCATGGAAGCCGCGCTCGGAAAAAATGTCGATGAGTATGGCAAGGGCTTCGGGATCGTGGAAGAGCTTGTTCTCCGAGTTGATGTCGGCGCGGCCGGAGATGGCGTGCCTCACGATGATGGGCATCATCTTGTTTTCGATGAAATCCACCACAGCCTGCATCAGCTCCGGTTTCTCCACCTTGTAGCTGTCGAGACGATGCACGAGGTCCTGCCGTGCATGGCGGATGATCTCGCTGGCCAGCGGGAGCCTGCGCAGAAGGTCAAAGGTGCGCGGATCGAGTTCGAGTGAGCTTTGATACTCGAGCTCTTTGACGATGTTCTCCTGCACCAGTTCCAGCGGGGCCTGAGCATTGATGAAGTGGTAGTGGAAGATCTCCTTCAGCGAGACCAGCGCATCATACGTCTTCTCTTTGAATACTTTGTAGCGGTTGCGCGCCAGGGCGGGGTCAAAATCGGTGGCCCGTTCTTCCCAATGATCACCGAGACCGGAGCTGCGGACCTCTGCATTGTGTGCCAGCACTTGCTGGCCGCGTTTCAGCTGGCGCGCGATGCTTTCAGTCTCATCGACAAAGAGCACCATGATGTGGAAGATGGGCTGCTTGAAGTGTGCGGCGTCCGGTGTGTCAGAGAAATCGCGGCGCAGGCGCATCATTTCGTCGAAGAGCAATTTGAGGCACTCCACCTGCACTTTCGTTCGCGGGAAGCCGTCCAGGATGGCGCCGTTCTGCTGCTCCGGTTCGAGGAGCTTGCGAATGAGAATGCCCACGACTTCGCGGTCACCCACCATGCCGCCCTGGGACTTGAGCTTCTGCGCCTCCGGGCTGTCAAGCAATGCACTCACCACTATGGGCTCGGCCGAGATGCCGCGCAGCTCACGAATGAAGTCGGTGTTCGTGCCCTTGCCCGCACCCGGAGCGCCACCCAGCAGGATCAACTCCTTCGGGAACCGCAGATTCGCGCGGCCGTAGTCCGCTTCGAGCTGCTTCCAGACGTGGTTGAAGATGAGCTGGGCATCTTTGATCTCCAGATCCGCAGGCGCGATGGGTTTCGGGGCAGGAGGGGACATAGAAAGCAGTGGCTTATCCCATGGAGCGGGCCTTGCCAAGTCCTGGTTTGGTCCTTTTGGGGTCCCTTATCGGACGGAGCGGCGGTGGGCTTCGACGTGTGATCGACACTTCAAGGAAAGAGCATAACAGACACCGGCAACCATGGAATGATGTGCCAGCGCGTGGTCAAAAAGCCGCCTTGGGAAGTAGGGGAGGAGAAAGGGAGGTCATCGCAGCCAGGTGCAGGCTGCCGCAAAGGCATGACGTTTTGAAGGGAAAACATCACGCCATTTTTCTGGCGCTTTTATCAACTAGGTCCGTTGTCCACAGGACACATCAGGTTCCCCACCTGAGAAACGACAAAAAAATTGGCGGACAGAAAGATGGGAACCGGACGATTCACAGCGAGGGCAACGTGACCACCAAAGAGGAAGGGGCATCCTTGCCACTTTCGTTCTGCACGAGGAGGATTCAAAGTGGTACGGCATCTTGGCGCTGGAGTGCCGCATCACCGCCCGCAACTGCTCCTCCAGGCGCGGTTCAGGCTTGCTGGACTCCGCAGACAGGGACGCGCTTTCCGAGATATTGATGCAAAACAACGAACTTCTTGCGTCAATGGCGGCATTTTTGATAGTTTTGTTCCATGTGGCAATAACTCCATCGGCAATAAAAACGCTGAGACAACTCCCACAATCTTGTTCGTGATCCGCCTGTTCGCCCCAACCTCCTAGCGTCTCGTGAAAGTCATGAAAATCACACGCTTGCTGATTGGTTTGATACCAGCATTGGTGCGTGCCGTTTGGGCATGGTCTTTGTCGATCCACGAATGGTTTGATGTGCCTTCGCCGGTTTTTCTTTTGGCTCCAGTGCTTGCGCTTTTCGCAGGTGTGCCGTGGTTCATTCATTCACGTTCACCGCAATTGCCTACCATTCAGTTGATTTGTGTTGCAGGGGCTCTGCTCAGTTGCGTTATCCGCATTGATTGGATCATCGGCACCCACTACGTCTACATGGATAGCAAGCCAAACTATCAGACGCACGTTGCGCCATCCACACCGCTCTGGTCGCCTCCCACACCAAACAATACCATTCCAGGCACGAAGTCCTGGGACGATCTTGACTATTTCTATCATGGAGGTGCCGGCGGACCGACCGAGCCTCCGCGATTGAGACTTAACTGGCTCGCAGTTATCTCTCGCTTCTGGGCCTACCTGCTTATTGCATACACTGCATGTTCACTCATCATCCCGAACCACAACAAAACAAAGGCCACAAGGGCGTTGCTGGCGCACCGTGATTGAGAACAACTACATCACAGAGCTGAAGATGCGCTGGCCGCGCGGGCCTGGTGATGAGGTTTCGCTTGAGACCATCGCGCTGGCTGGTGACGCGGTTCAGGCATTTCCACTGTCACCCAAGTTGTGGGTGATTCGAGGTGATCTCCTTCAGTTAGGTCCAGGCGACTCCCCTTATCCGTTGGAGGAGTCGCTCGTGTGCTACAGGCGAGCTATCGAGATTGATCCACGGTTCGCGGAGGCATGGGAGTCAGCGGCTCATTTCTATGATGCAGTGCTGGGCGACGAGGAGGCTGCAGCACCTTATTTCAAAGAATTTGACCGATTGAGCGGAGACCATCTTGCCTAGCCATGCGCTGATGCGGTCCTACCATCACGCTCCTGTTGCGATTCACGCCCGCCGTCCGGTCACAAACCAGGAGCGGAGATTTTGACCAGCGGGGCCAACTCGGGCACTTTGGCACGCAAGCCCTCCGCCACGAGCTTGGCGACGGCCAGGGCGCCTTCGCGGGAAAAGTGTCCGTGATCCGCCGCACTGGCGTTGTATTTGGCACAGCCTTTGTCACCGAGTTTTTCGAAGAAGGCCTTGCTGCTTGCCTGCACGTCCAAATAAGGCACTTGCTCCTTTTCGGCCACCCGTTTCATTGCCGCGACGTAGGCATCGAGGGTGGTGATGATTTTGCCCTTGTCGTTGAAGTTGCGCGACACGGGGCTGCTCACCAGCACCGGCTTCATGCCCAGGCCGCGCGCCATGTTAATGTAGGCGCGCAGCAGATCCTGAAACGTGGTGGCAGGATCAGTGAAGCGGTCATCGTCTTTGATGTCGTTGCCGCCAAACTGCAGCAGCAGGTAGTCCGCTGCCGGCCCGTCCAGCGTGGTCTGCCAGAAGCCGCGTGTCAGGAAGCTCTTTGTACTCGCGCCTGAGCGCGCCTCATTGCGCACGCCGACGCCTTCGGCCATGTACTTGTCCAGCACCTGGCCCCAGCCCGTGAGGGTGGGGCGGTCCGGCGGCGGTTTGGGGTAGCTGGCCACCAGGGAATCGCCGATGAGCACGAGTTGCGGCAGCTTGAAGAAGCGCGGGGGTTCTTCGGCGCCCTTGACCACAGGCCGGAGGATGGTCTCGGGCGAGGCGGCAAGCAGAGGCGGCACCCCTTCCAGAAGCAGTTGCACGTCTTCCAGCACTCCCTGGGTGGCACGTTCCAGATTCACCGACCACACCTCGGGGTGAGTGGCATCACTACGCTTGAGTGGGAATGACTCGCCATGACCGATGTTGTCCTTGGTCGCCACGATCTTGCCCGCGGCATCCTTGATGGTTGCTTTGACCAGTTCCGTGCCGCCGCCGCCCGCCACCTTCACGCCGAACTCCGTGACGCCCTTGGGCACCAGGAAGTACAGCGGGCCCGCCTGCCAGACGAAGTGAAAGGCACCGCGTGGCGACATGAGGCAGGCGTCGTCCGTGGCCGAATGAATCGTGGCCGTGTGATTGCCGGCATCGACCACCAGCCGATGCAGGCCGGTCTCGGTCGCGTGGTAACCGTAGCGCCGCGGTTCTTTTCCCTTGGGGGACGGCAACTCCGTGACCTTGCCCGAAGGCGAGACAAGCTGAACTGGCACCTCCTTGATCGCGCTCTTGCCCACGGGCTTGAGCGTGAGGGTGAAGTCGAGGGTGCCGCCTTCACGCCCCCAAACGACGAATTGGGCGGTTTCGCGCTGCCAGGCCTCGAAGGCAGGAAACGGCCGCCGCGCGTGCGGAAGTGCCGGTTCAAACGCCAGTCCCCGCATGTCGAAACGGGCATATTCCGTCAGCTCCGCGCTCCACGGAAACCATTGATCCAGCAAAGCTTGAGTGATTTCGATGCGCTTCGATTCAGTGCCGCTCTTCACGGTGAGCGTCCCGGTGATTTCTTTCAGTCGCGCGCCGCCCACATCGTCATAGAACAGCGACCGGCGCTCTTCCTTTTGTTCGATCGTGCAGTCGTCGAACACGATGCCGCCCAGCGTCTCCACGGCGTTGCCGCCGCTCTTGATGACGATGGGCGATTCATTCGGCGTCGCGACCGCGAGGTCCACCAGCTCGCAGTGCGTAAAGGTCAGAGCCACCCCCTTCACCGCTTTGTTGTCGATGCCGATGCCGCCTTTTGTGCTGCCTTCAAAATGGCAGCGGTCGAAGGCAATGCTGCCGCGCACGCCGGAGGGATTGCGCACGACGACGCGCAGCGCACCGAGACTGCCGAGGGTGCGGCAGTTCTCCAGCCGAATGCCCAGCGGCTCCGTGTCGTAATCGAACTGCCCGAGCGCAAACAGGATGCCGTAGCTGTGGTTGTTGTTGAAGGTGCAGTTGCGCAGCACGCAGTTCTTCAGCCGCTCCCGCGCCGAGTTCGGTTCAAAGTCGATGCCGGCCTGCGGAGCCGTGCCTGCGGTGTCATTGAACGCACAATTCTCGATGAGGAGATCCTCCGCGCTGATCACGCTGATACCCTGCCGGTGATGATTGACGCATCGCACGTCCTGAATCGTCACCTGCTTGCAGGGCTTCCCCGCCGATCCTGCTCCCAGGTAGATGCCATCGCCGCCGCTGTCGGCGATGAGCAGGCCCCGTATCGTCACGTTCTCGCAGGCATAGAACGCCAGCGCATGCCGCCACTCGCTCTTCTGATACGGTGCGGCCTGGTAGTCCGCCTTCCACATCTTCAGCGTGGCACCGTCGCCACTGAGCGTGACATTCTTGACCCCCTGCCCGAGAATGAGCATGTCCTGCGGCTTCTTGAACTCACCCCGCACCGCCTGCACGACCACGCCCTTTTCGAACACGATTTCCTGGTCGCTGGCGAGTTTGATGGGCCGCACATTCCATGGCTTGCCGGTGTTGCTAACAATGACCTTCTTGGCTTTCGAATTGATGGCCGATTGCAGCGCCTGGGTGGCATCGGTCTCGTCGAAACCCCACCATTCCGCCCGTGCTTCCGTGCGCTTGCCACTGGCGACTTCCTGGATGGCCGGCTCATCCATGGCGGTGGCGGCTGAGGCAATAAGAGCGAGGAGAAGAGTGCGAAGAAGCATGGTGAGAGGATAACGCCCGGTGAGGGACAGGCTTTCCAGCGCACCGATCATTTCAGGAGCTCGAGCTTCGACGGGCGGTATGGGACCGGGAGGTCGTCGGACGGGTCGGACTGCACCAGAGATAAACCGGCGGTGGCGTTTGCCCAGGAAATGGGTATGATTCCGGCGTTGTGCCCAGACCGGGCGCTTGATCATGCTTCGTGCGATGAACTGGTATTTTGAAAAGCAAGGCGTCAGCCAGGGCCCTTTTTCCGAGGAGGCAATGATCGGGCTGCTGCAGCACAAGGAAATGGCCGCGGAAACGCTCATCTGGCAAGCCGGACTGGAGGCGTGGGCGAGCGTTCAGCAGGTGAAACCGGAGTGGCTGACGGCAGCCCCGGCCGCCGCGCCGAAACCCGTGTTCAAGAGAATGCAGACTGGACTGCCGGTAAGCAGCACGCCGCCCATCTTGCTTCCCAAGCCGAAGGCAGGCATTGAGCCGGGTGCCGCCGGGGCCCCAGCCACGAAGAAACGCGGATTCCTGCAACGTTTGTTTGGATTTGGCAAGAATCCCAAGTGAGGGGTCGCGGCACAGGCCCCGCATACGGTGCGGTCTTCGGGTTGAACCCGGCGTGTTCCCGGTTTATGGGGCTGTCCCTTATGAACGCCAGACCATTGGAAGGAAAAGTCGGACTCGTCTTCGGAGTCGCCAACAAGCGCAGCATCGCCTGGGCCATCGCCCAAGCGTGGGCCGAGGCAGGTGCCAAGCTCATTTTCAACTACCAGGGCGAACGCCTGAAGGACAATGTGGAGGAGCTGTCCCAGACCTTTGGACCCGAAACACCGCTGTTTCCCTGCGATGTGTCGAAGGACGAGGAAGTGGACGTCTTTTTTGACAAGGTCCGGGGCATCACCCCCAAGGTGGACCTGTTGCTGCACAGCATCGCCTTCGCCCCCAAGGAAGCGCTGGAAGGCGACTTCCTTGACACCACCCGCGAAGCCTATGCCACCGCGCACAACATCAGCGCCTACTCGCTGGTGCATCTCTCGCGCAAGGTGGCGCCGCTCATGACCGATGGCGGCAGCATCATCGCCATGAGCTACTACGGTGCGGAGAAAGTCGTGCCGCATTACAACGTGATGGGCGTGGCCAAGGCTTCGCTTGAAGCGAGCACCCGCTACCTTGCCTACGACCTGGGCAAAAAGAAGATCCGGGTGAACTGCATCAGCGCCGGCCCGGTGAACACCCTTGCCGCGCGCGGCATCGCCGGCTTTGGCAAGATGCTCAAGCACTACGATGAACACGCCCCTCTGGGCCGCAGTTGCGAGCCCTCCGAACTCGGTTCCACCGGTGTGTTCCTCGCCAGCGACGGCGCAGGCGCGATCACCGGCCAAGTGCTGTACGTCGATGGCGGCTACCAGATCATGGGCATGTAATTGCCTGCCACCACGTTTTGTGGAAGCCACCCGAGCGTCTCGGGTGGCTTTTTTGTGTACTGCCTGAAGTTCAACCCGAACGCATCAACGCGCCCGCACAAACACCGCCGCATGGTCGCTGTCGCGCGTCCAGATCTTGCGCGCCTCCAGCACATGCCAGTCCTTGCCGAGCCAGATGTGATCGAGGCTCAGCAGGGGCAGGCCATAGAACCAGGTCTCGCGGAAGCCCCGGCCGCCGACAGTAAGTGCATCCTGAAGATGCTCGTTTCGGAAGGGGTCGAAATGCACGGACTCAAAAGGGGTGTTAAAGTCGCCCATGATGATGACCTTCGGGTCCTGGTTGGTGAAGCTCAAGGCTTCCGCGAGCTGGCCGGTGCGCGGCAGCATGGGCGGACCATACACATCGATGGTAACAAAGCGCTGCGTGCGCTCTTTGAGCTGCGCTTCAAACACGGCATAGGCTCCCAGGCTGTCGAGCCGGCCCCGCGCCCGATAGCGCGAGGGATGGCGCGACAGCCAAAGGATGCCGCGCGGCATGAACTGGCAGTCATAGCCGGGCAGCGCGGCCTTGTATCCTGCCACATCACTGGCGGCATTTTCGCCGGGCTCGACGCAGGCGACGAAGTCAGGCTTCAATTCCCGGATCATGCCGATGAGCGGCTTAAAGGGCTTGGTGGGGCGGTTCAAATTCCAGAACAGCACGCGCACCTCATTGGGTGCCGCAGGCTCGGGGGAATGCCAGCTGAAGGAGCGCGCACACCACGTGACCGCAATCAGGGCGGCGACGACAATGGCGACCCACCTCCCGCGCCGAAACAAGATGAGAAACACGGCCAAACCGAGCAGCACCATCATCGGCAGGACGTAGAACACGACCACCAGATCATCGACGCCATCGCGCACCGTGGCATGCATCACGATGCCTGTGACCAAGAGGCTCCAGGCAAGCAACTGCACCGGTTGAAGGAGGACCCGCCTCATAGCGCATCTGCCACCAGGGCGTTCACATCGTCTTCCGTCACGCGCCAGGAGCACATGAAGCGCGAGCCGCCGCCGATGAAGCTGTAGAAGACCCAGCCTTTGGCCTTGAGTCGCGCCTTGACGGCGTCGGGCAGTTTCAAGAAGCAATGGTTCGCTTCGACCGGGTAGAGCAGTTCGACGCCGGGCAGCGCCGTCATCCTCCGCGCCAGCAGGCTTGCCAGGCGGTTGCCGTGTTCGGCGTGCTTGCGCCAGGTGTCATCGGCCAGCAGGCGTAGCCATTGCGCGGAGATGAACCGCATCTTGGAGCAGAGCTGGCCAGCCTGCTTGCAGCGATAGGCGAAGGCTTCGCCCAGGTCGCGCCGGAAGAACACCACGGCCTCCGTGACCGCCATGCCAAGCTTGGTGCCGCCGCAGCACAGCACATCCACCCCCGCGCGCCAGGTCAGGTCCGCCGGCGCGCAACGGGCGGAGGCGAGCGCGTTGAAGAAACGGGCGCCATCCATGTGCACGCGCAGCCCCTTGCGATGCGCGAGGCTGGTGAGGGCCTGCAATTCGGCATGCGTGTAGAGCGTGCCCAGCTCCGTGCTCTGGCTCACGCTCAATGCGGCTGGCTTGGGGTAATGGATGTCCGTGCGATGGGTGATAAGCCGTTCCACATCCGCCACATCGAGTTTGCCCATGGGGCTCTTCGCCGTGAGCAGTTTGGCACCGTGGCTGAAGAACTCGGGTGCGCCGCATTCGTCGGTCTCCACATGCGCCTCCTGCGCCGTGATGATGCTGCCATAGCTGTTGCACAGGCTGGCCAGGGATAGCGCGTTGGCGGCCGTGCCATTGAACACGAAGTACACATCGCAGTCGGTCTCGAAGAAGTCGCGGAAGCTCGCGCAGGCCGAGCGCGTGATCTCGTCATCGCCGTAGCTGGGCTGGAAGCCCTGATTGGCCTCGTCCAGGGCCTGCCATGCTTCGGGACAGATGCCGGAGGTGTTGTCGGAGGCGAAGTGGTATCTGGGCTGGCTCATGGGGACACGGAGGATGAGGGTTTGCGGGAATGCAGTTCCAACCAGCTCAAGGTCAGCCCGAGCGCCAGCAGCAAGCCGTCGCGGATGAACAGCTCAATGTAGTTTGAATTCACGGCCTCCCCCCCGAAGCAGCCGCATTGGATGCTGATGCCCCGGTGCCAGGCCGAGCCAATGGCGACGAAGAAGGCCAGCAGCGACGCATTTAACAGCAGCAGCCCGCCGTTGCGCAGCACTCCGGTGATGACCGCGAGCCCGGCCAGCAGTTCCAGCCACGGCAGCGCCAAGGCCAGCCAGGCGGCATACGGATCAGGCAGCAGGTCGAAGCTGCGGATGTCCATGAGGAAGAGCGTGGGGTCCTTCAACTTCAGCGCGCCAGCAAACACGAACACGCCCCCGAAAAGGATGGCGAGGATTCGATGGAGCCAGGATTTCACGGGGAGGGAAAAGGGGTAAGAGAAAAGGGTCGAAACTCGGAAAGTAATCAGGAAATCATCGGCAGTTCAGCATTTTAAAGAACCGAAATTCCAACTTAATACTTCCCATTTCTTCACCACCCCCGCTGATCAACCCTCAAGACGGTCGCCGCCCTCCGGTGCCTGGCAGGGCGGTGAGAAAAAAGTAGCGTGGTGAGCGCAGGATGTCGCCCAGTTCACGAGTGGCCACGGCGGCGAGGATGATCTCCATCTTGTCCAGTGCGTCGGAATGGCGCTCCAGGCGCTCGTTCAGCCAGCGGCGCAGGCGCTGATTGGCATTGTACTCAATGGCCAGGCTGCCGACATTGAGAAGCATGGACGCAGCGCACAGGGCGGCGAACGCCATCAGCGCGAGGCGAAACGGGAGTTTCAGCGCCGCCATCATGACCACGGCGATGATGCCCATGGTGGTGGGCAGGTAGCGTGTCAGGTTGATGCAGGTATGACGCCACTTCAGAGCTTCCTTGTCCTCGCCATTTTGCAGGGCGTGCGCAGCCTCGTGCAAGGCGAGGGACCAGGCGGCCAGGTTCTTGCCATCGTGCGTGTCCCTGCGCAGATAGAGGCAGCGTCGCAACGGATCAAAGTAATCGCTGATCACACCTTCATGCGGCAGGATTCTGACGTCCAGCACTCCCTGCCCACGCAGGAACTCACTGGCAATCTGGGCTCCCGTGAGATTCTCCGGTGCCACTGCCCGATGGCCCTGGCGCATGCTGTCCTGAAACTTCCCATGGGCATACTGGCTGACGCCAATGCCGAGGACAAAAACCGCGATGAGGATAAGAATGATGACCACGTGCCGGGAAGATGGCGGCGGGAAGAGCGGAGCGCAAGAGGCCTGCTAGTCCATCACAACCCCGCCGGATGTCGGGCCCGAAACCCTTTGATGCTCCGCGCACTTTTGGTCCAGCGCGGGCCCCGCTCAGCGTCGCCGGTGCCGCTGGTATCCAGCCGCAGTCCGGCGACGACGATGAAGGCGTGACCGCTTTTGGCATAGATGGTGATCCAGTCCCCTTCCCCGCTACTACCGAAGTGACGCAGTTCATCGGACGTGGTGGGTCTCTTGATCAAGCCAACTTGATGCAGCACGTATGAGACGCTGCCCGAGCAATCGTAGCCCTTGTCTTCAAATCTGGCGTGCCCGCCGCCATAGCGATAGGGCTTGTTGCTCAGCTTGTTCCCCGCTGCCACTGCGCGCTGGACTTTGGTGGGAATGTTCGCCTGTGCCACGGCCTGATTGTTGACGAGGAGGCAGGTCCTGCCCGGCTTGTACTGATAGGTCCACCTTTGGGGGCCGCTGCTGCACTGCACCAGGAGCAGGCTCGAGCAGACGAACATGACAAAACGAAGGACGCAGGCTGGCATGGCTGTTATTTAACCATGCTTTACATTTCACTCCAAGCATTTCGTGTGTGCTTGGTGTGACATCTTGAGCCGCGCGGCTTACGGCAGGGAGCCCTTCATGATCTGGCGCACGTTGTTATCGAACTCGATGGTGACCACGAAATCGTATAGCCAGGAGATCGCACGGCCACGGCCTGTGGAGCCCACGCCGCTGGCGGGCACGTTGGCCACGGGCAGGCTGATGGAGCGGATATGGCCGGGCTGATTGTCGTAGACCTGGCCTTTGCGCAGGAACAGGAAGGGCCGCCGCAGGGTAACCAGGGTGGTGCTGTTGCCGTTGTAGAGGCCGCCGGTGTAGAGCGCCTGATCGGCACCGACGGTGGCACCGGCGAGCGTGGCAATCACCGCATAACCAGCGGAATAGCAATCGACCTCCACCTGGCTGATGACGCCGATGGTGGCGTTGGTGCAGCCGCCGGCAGGCTGGCCCTCACGCATCAGAACTGAGACGCTGCCATCTTCCATCACCCCGAGCAGCGCTTGATCATTGGCGGCAGTGACGCCCGGCCCGGCCAGCACCACGAGCACCAGCGCCCGGTTGCCGCCACACGGCCACGCCTTGACGAAGCGTGAAATGGTCAGGCCCGCGACACCGATGGGCTGTCCCTTGCGCAGGGCGAGGCCATCCGTCAGCCCCGTGGTGCGAGTGAACAGAGCTTCGTTGCTGGCCGGGGTCACGGTGGGCGAGACACCTGCGAGCGTGGCCCGGTAGAGCACACGATTCGACGCGTCCCCAGCTTCGCCAAGCAGCGAAGACAGCGTGGCTCCAGCGATGAGCGGTGCGGCAGCACCCTTGCGCGCCACAAGCGCGGCTCCAGAGCCTGGCGTGTAGCGCATGATCACTTGGTTCATCGTCACGAGGCCGGTGGCCGCCGCATGGAAAAAGGCGTCCGTGTAGTGGTAGGACACACGCCCGCTGAACTGCCCATAGAAGTCGCCACCGCCACCGGGGATTGTCGTGCCTTCACGCGCGCCTTCGAGGCCAGGGTAAACAAAAACTCCCGAATCATTCGCGGCTGTGGTGAAGGTGGCAGGGTCCGGCACCAAGGTGCAGGTGACGGCCCAGTCGTCCTGGCCGGAGCGGTTGGTCTGCACCAGCTCGGTAAAGTCTTTGATCCTGGCAATGCCAAAGGGAGTGGTCAGGCCTCCCGTGGTCAGGGCGGCGTTTGCATTGGTGCCGTTTTCGATAATGATGGCCTTGCTGTTCGCCGCCGTGACGCCACCGGTGCCTACCTTGTAGCCGACCTGATACACCGCGTAGCTATCCTCGTTCGCAATCGGCGTGCCCAGCGTCATTATCGACGCCGACCCCAGAATGTCCCCCGCTGTGTGCGAGGCCTGAAGGCTGCCCGGTGTGCGCAGGGAGGTCCACACGCCGCTGGTATGGCCACCGGCGGTACCGAGGCCGGTGAGCGAGGCATGGAAAGCTACCTCGCCACTGGAATTGATGAAGGCATCACCGAGCACGCTGAAGGTCGCATCGACCAAGCCGGGAGCGAGGTCACCCCGGGCCACCACCTTGGTGAGCGGAAGCGGACTGATCATGGGGCGCAGCAGGTAGGCTGAGCCGTTGGGGCCACCAAAGCCAGGCGCACCCACCAACGCCGCATTGCCACACAGCGCACAGTTCTGCCCAAACGCCTGGAAGTCCTGCGCGTCGATCGCGGTGATCTTGGTCAGCTTCGGAAATCCGAGATGCCCGAGGTCATACAGGTAAACCGCACCGGCCTGGCCGCTCTTGTTGAATGCGCCCACCAGCAGCTTGCCATCGCTGGCTGCGAGCCCCAGGCCAAAGAAATCACCGGCCTGCGGCGAATCAGCGGAGCCAAATTCCGCGAGGTTCGCACCGTTCCGCGCATCAAACACAAACACGGCTCCTTGACTGCTGTTTCGTCCCTCTGCTCCCACCACCGCGTGCACGCCATCAAGCGTGACCGAAACGCCAAAGACGTCGTTCGCCACCAGACTGGGAGGTGCCAACGTCTGCAAGAGCTGGAAGGTCGTCAGATCATACAGATAGGCCGCGCCCTTGCTGCTGCTGCGGCCATAGGCACCGATCAGCCCCAGGTTGCCGTCCACTGCCACTGCCGCGCCGAAGTTGTCATTGACCACACCACTGACATCCAAATCGAAGCGGTTGAGTTGCAGCCCGGTGGACAGGTCAAAAAGGTAAGCCGCGCCCTTGGAGCTTGCACGGCCATTGGCTCCGACCAGCACTCTGGTGCCCTTGGCGGCAACGGCATACCCGAATTGGTCCCCCGACACGCCATCGCTGGCGGACAAGGTGCGCACCAGCACGCCCGAGGCCAGATTGTAAACATACACCGCTCCCTGAAAGCTCCCCACGCCGTAAGCACCAATCACGCCGAGATCGCCGACGACCGCCATCGAGATGCCAAAGGAGGTGTTCGTCGGTGCCGGGAGTGGCGGCGCCAGTTTGCGCACCCAGGCGCCGGTTGCCGCGTTGAAGACCTGCACCGCTCCTTGAAAAGTGGACCCCGTCACGCTGGCGGCGTAGGACCCAACCAGCGCCCACTTGTCACTCAGCGCCACACGTTGCCCTACATAATTGCCCGGGTTCGTGATATTGGTCCATTTCCCGAACAGCTTGATCTCGCTGATGTCCGGCGCGGCGCGGGCCACGGGTGCCAAAGCCAGCAACAATGAACAGACCGCCAGCCCGGCCACCGAAAGGCGGCGAGAGGACATGGCCGGGCGACGAACGGTCACAGGTGCAGCGATTGTATTCATAACGCCAAGTTGGGTTGATTGACGCAGCCAACGCGGCAGGCTCCGTTCTGAACAAGATCGAACCGGCGTGAGTGATTGGATGTATGACGCAAGGTCCCTACCCACATATATCAACGCGCCCGAGCCTTCGATGAAAGGCCTTTGGTCCGCCTGCATTCACCTGCTCAAATTCAAGTCGTGGTTCGCGGCGGTTGAATGAGCCGACGTTTTCGCGACGAAGTTCATGACTGCTCCAGGCGCGGTGCTATGCATCAGGGATGCTGATTTCGGAGATTTTCTATTCGGTGCAAGGCGAGGGCTCACTTCTGGGCACGCCCTCTGTGTTCGTGCGCACCTCCGGCTGCAACCTGCGCTGCCGCTGGTGCGACACGCCTTATGCCTCGTGGAAGCCGGAAGGCACTGAGATGGGAGTGGCCGAACTCCTCACCCAAGTTAACGAGCATCCCACCCGTTTCGTCGTGGTCACGGGAGGCGAGCCGATGATCGCCAAGGACATGCCCCGGCTTCTCGCCGGGCTGCATGCGGCGGGCAAGCACATCACGATAGAAACGGCGGGCACCATCGAGCCCGCAGGCGTGCATTGTGACCTGGCCTCAATCAGCCCGAAGCTGGCCAACTCCACGCCCACGGCCGACGAGGCAGGCGCGGGCTGGGCGGACCGGCACGAACGCACCCGCTTGCAGCCTGAGGTGCTGCGCGCGTGGGTGGCCGACTATGACTACCAATTGAAATTCGTGATCTCGAACGAAGCAGACCTGCTGGAGGCTGAAGAAGTGATAAAGTCCATCGGCCTCGCCATTCCTCCGGAGAAAGTGCTGCTCATGCCCGAGGGCACCAGCGCCGAGGTCATTCGTTCGCGCAACGCCCTCCTGGTGGCCTGCTGCAAGGCAAAGGGTTACCGCTACAGCCCGCGGCTGCACATTGATTTGTTTGGCAACAAGCGCGGCACCTGAATACCGGTCACGCCTGTGCTGCAGGAAGAAGTTTGGCCACCAGCCACAACAATCCAACCACCACCAGCGCCAGCACTGCCCACAGCCAGGGGCTGCCTTTGCCGGACTCCGAAACCGAGAGCGCTGATGGTTTGAGCTGTTCCTCGGCACCTAGCGCTGAGAGTGCCGGTGTGGCGGCCCGGAGTTCCGCTTCCACGAGGTTCAAATCATAGCTGGGAGCGGTGGCCTGCGGGTTGCCGTAATAAAGAAGGACGGGAGCCGGGTCCGTGGTCTTGAACAGGAGCTGAACCACGGGATGAGACACACTGACCGTATCGATCTGGAGAGGGGCGTTGTCACCATTGTCGGTTTCGAGCCTGAGCGTGTCGCCTTGCGGACGCATGCTCACCGGCATGCTCATAGGCTGGCTGGCCGCAGGCTTTTGACTCCATGACGCTGATCCGATGATCGTGGTGGAACGGTTGCCGTAGCTGTCACGACGAGATTCACTCAAACTCAGATATCGGGTAAACAAGTGTGTGCTGGAAGTAGCGTTCAAGGCGGTGAACGGCAGCCCGGCCACCGGCAGTTTCAGCTCCCAACGTGTCACGCTGGGATGGTCAGTATCAGGAACCGGCGTGAAGTGCACCGGCACTTCACGGGTCTTGGAAGTCTGTCGCAGCAGGTAGGGCAGTTGATGACCGCCCTGCACGAGGCGGAGGTCGGCAAACCCGGGTCTGGCATGAGCCTGGGCCCCGATGTCCAACTCCACCTGCACCACCCCGCGCTCGCCTGTGACGAGAGGCCTGCGGTAGGCCCAGCCTTTCAGATCAATGGCGGCCCCTGCCGCGCCTGTTTCGGGCAGGGCGGCCGTTTTATTGAAGGCGGGATTGGGCACCAGTGCCGAAACCTGGGCGGCGGCTGAAGCGGCACTGCGGAGCTGTTCGGCCAAGGTCGCCATGTCGTAGCTTGGGGCATGCGCGGCAGGGTTGCCTGAGTAGAGCTCCCAGTGCCCCGCTGCATCGGCATGGAAGACCATCACCACCGGACAACGCCCGGCTTCGACTCCGTCGATCTTCAGGGGCGGGCTGTCGTCATTTTCAATGTCGATCACCAGTTCTGCCTCCTTAATCTGGGCGTGGACGGGAATTTCCAGGGTCGATGCCTCATGACCGTCAAGGGCCACACGGAAGAGCGTTTCGCTGGCGAGGGTGCGACCTTCCGCGATGACCTTGACGCGGCGGCTGAACACTGGCTCGGAAGACTGAACTTTCAGCGAGGCGAGCCACAGATGAGCCGTCCCCAAAGGCACGGTGAGCCTGGTGTGACCTGCCTGCTCCTCACGCTTTGGGATCATCTGCGGCATGGCGATGACCGGAGTCGCCGGGCGCTCAAGTTCGATGCCCGCACCGGTGAACGCCACCGCGTCAGACCGGGCATCATTGATCGTGACGCGCAGATGCTTCCACTTGCCGGCGCTGAAGGGGATGCGCAGCCGGCTGGCGCCATTGCCCTGCCGGAAGAGCAGCTCATCCACTGCCAGCGACTGCCACTGAACGGCATCGCCCGAGCCTTCAATGGTCGCCGCTTTGATGAACGACGCAGCGGTGGTATCAAGGGTCACCGCCCGGATCGCTTCATCAGTGCCCGGATCGAGTTCGAGGACGGTGCTGTGCCCGCCCAGAACGACACGGAAGGCGGCGACGGGCCGAGTCTGGACCGTTTCAAACTGCGGCCATTCGAGCAGGTACGGGGTCTCGACGCCACGGGGGCTGACCAGCCGCAGATCATCCAGGCGGGGCAACGAGCTGTCGATCGTGCCCAAAGGCACCTCAAAGCGCACGAGCCCGGGGGCCGAAACTTGCACCGTCTGGGCCTTTTGCCAGGCGGCATGAGGGTCGCCTTGCGCCAGCAGGGGAGCCGTTGCCACCCAGCAAAGAGACGCGGAAAGGAAGCGCGGAAAAGGGAAGTGTTTCATGACTGGCCGGTCTTGTTGGCGTTGAGGAAGCGCTGGTAAAGGAAGGAGGCGGCGAGGGCGATGATGGCCACGGCCATCAAGGCGCCGATGCGGAAAATGCTGTCGATGTGGGCGAGATCATGGAAGAACAGCTTCAGCAAGGTGACGGCGAGCAGACCAATGCCGGCAAACCGCACCGGCTTGTTATGCTGCCTGAAGCCAAGCATGAGCAGGCCCAGCGCGAACAGGCCCCAGCCGATGCTGTAAGTCATGTCGCGGGCGAGGCTGCCTTCGAATTGGAAGGTTACGAAGTGCTCGCCCGCCGGAGTGAAGGCATCAGCAATTTCGATGTTCATGAGCAGGAACAGCAGCACGCCGCCAAAGGCGCAGAACAGCCCGCGCAGGTTGATATTGACCAGCTTGGTGTGGGGTTCCACCAGCCACCGTGCGCCGAGGAACTGCGCTGCGGCAACCAGGCCATAGGCATAGAGGAACCAGTTCCAGACCGGGGTGCCGGTGTGGGTGGCGTAGGTGAGCACGGCGGGGTTCAGCGCCAGGCGCACGAAGGACACCACGAGCAGCGCCGTGCCGGTGTAGTGCAGGCCCTTGTGCGGCACGCGGCGGAACAACCAGATCAGCGCAGCCCCTTCAAGCGCCCAGCCGATGGTGATCCATTGCCGGTCGAATTGCAGCGGGAACACCAGCGTGATAAAGAACAGGGCCGCACCGCCAAACCAGGCGAGCTGGCTCAGGCGCGCAGGACTTTCGGCCGGCTGCTGTTTCAGGACCGCGATCAGGCTCAGCAATGAAGGAACGGCGAAGGCGGCTGGCAGCAATCCCATCACATTGTTAGGCCAGGCCAGGCCGACAAGGCGGTGCACCAGCCCAAAGGTGCCGATGCCCGCCACGGCGGCCGCGATCCATGGCAGGGTGGTGCGTGCGAACGCCTGGCGGAAGACAAAGGGGAAGGCCGCAAACAGGGCATAAAAGCCCAGATACCAGAGCAGCGGCTGCGTGGGCGACTCCTTGCTGAAGTGATTCACGTGCCAGGTGAATTCAAGTCCCAGGGTGCACACCACCGCCGCCAGCGACAGGGCGTGAATGGTGGCGACACGGGCGAGCCCGAGCAGGAACAGGCCGAGCAGCAGAGCGACGCCAAAGATGGGAGCAGGGTTGGTTACCGGCAGTTGCACCGTCGCCATGATCAGCAAGGCAAAGGGCAGCACCGCCGAGCTCACCGGCAAAGCCGCCGCCAGCGGATCAGCCCCCGCCAGAGTGCGGATCGGCGCGACCCGACGCGCCAGGAAGCAGCTCGCGACGATGAATACCGTGGCGAAGCCTCCGACGACGAACAGGAACTCCGGCAGACAGGTGATCGATGGGCGCGGTAGATTAAGGAGCCAGGCGGCGGCTCCCAGCAACGTCAGCACGATGGAAGCAAGCACGGGCAGCAGGCGTTTCGTGACCAGGGCCAGACCGATGACCAAGAGGTTCGTCACCAGCAGCGCGGGCCAGACGATGAAGGACACCTCCTTGATGACAAAAATGGGCAGCAATCCGAGAAGTAGGACAATCACCGGCACCCAGTGAGCCCCGGTTGAGGAGGGGCCAGGATGCTTGCGCTGCCAGCGCACGCTAAAGGCGGTGTGCATGAGGCCGAACACCAAGTAAATGGCGAGCACGGTGGGCAGCAGTTCCGTGGTCAGCCGTGAGCAGGTCCATACCGCGAGATGAATGAAGGTGAGAACCCCAGCACAGCCAGGCGCCTGGCGCACGCGGGACTCCGTCCAGGCGACAAAAAGCGCGGAGGCATTGATGAGGAAGACAAACACGTAGAGCAGCACCGGGCGCTCGGCCACCGTGCCGAAGTCCAGCAAAATGAACGCCGCCAGCATGGCGCTGCCACAGAGTCCCAGTGCCGACCACGCAGGATACAAATCTTCGTCGTCACGGGTACGCGACCAGCGTGCCGCCGCCGTGAACAGCACCGCAAAGCCGCCGAATACGGCCACCAGAATCCAGGTTTTGGCCCCTTGATAGTAGTACCCCGAGTAACCGAACTCGCTGAGCCAGCCGAACTGCATCATCGCCGTGCCTGCGGCTGCCAGAGCAGTCAAGTGCAGCCACCGCTGATGCTTGGCCACCGCCAGCAGGCCCATGTCGAGCAGGGAGATATAGCCAAACAGGGCGGCCGGGTTGTCCTGCCCCGTGCTGCACAGAATGGGTGTGAGAAAGCCGCCTAACATTCCGAGCACCGCCACCGCCTGCGCGTTCATTCGCACTGACAAAAGGAAGGCGACGGCCGTCACCAAGGTCATGACGACAAAAGTTACGACACTGTTGAAGGCGGCGAAATGGTACAACGCGTGCGCGGCAAAGGTGACGCCGTAAAGCACCAGCACGCCCGTGGCGCAGAAGGTTTGCGCCAGGACCTCGTAGGTTTTGCGCTTCTGTACAATCACTCCAGCCGCCAGCAGGCCCATGCCGGTGAGGAAGCCCATGGCGATCCGTACTTCCGCCGGAATCAGGTCCCGCTCGAAGGCGTACTTCACGAAGAACACGATGCCGAGGAACAAAGCCAGCCCGCCCACCCAGGCAAACATCTTCACCCCCATGAACTGCTCGAAGTTGATGGGTTTGGCAGGTGGTGCCGGCGGACGTGGAGGCGACACGGGTACCGGCGGCGGCCCTGGTGGGGGCAGCGGCGGTGGCACCGGCGCAGCGTGCTCAGGCAGTGTGGGCATCGCGCCCATGCGCCATTCGGTGGGTTCGCTGATCGGCTCATCCTTTAGCACAGGACTCGCAACCACCGCCTCAGGAGAGGGCGGGGGCACGGGTGCGGCCACTGTTTCCCGGCCCGCCTCGCCCCGTGGCGTAGCCGTCTCCAAATCCCTCACCCGCTGCATTAACCGGTCCAAGCGCTCCGCGTTGATCCGATTGATTTCGCGCAGTCGCGCCTCCAGTTCGTCAATCCGCCGATTCGCCGAGCCCGATTTCACGAACGCTACGATGGGGCCGATGATCAGCCAGAGGAAAACGAGAACACCAATGAGGCCGAGTAGTTCCATAAGAGGTGGCGGTGGGTTGTTAATCGCGCCTGGCCCTATTGTGCCTGATACATCGCCGAATGTGAATTGATAAACTTTGACCTTCCATTGATGAATTGAATAGGCTGCCATCTCCATGCAATGAATGTCCACCATCTTGAACTCTTCTACTATGTGGCCAGGCACGGCGGCGTGAGCGCCGCGGCGCGGCAAATCCCATACGGCATCCAGCAGCCGGCGATCAGCGCGCAGATCCTGCAACTGGAAGACTCGCTGGGCCTCACCCTGTTTCAGCGGCGCCCGTTTCAGCTCAGCCCCGAAGGGCAGCAGCTGTTCGAGCACATCGAACCCTTCTTCAACGGCCTGGCCGCGCTGGAGCAGCGCCTGCGCGGTGGTGCCGAAACCCGGCTGCGCATCGCCGCGCCGGAAATCGTGCAGCGCGAGTACCTCGCCCAGCTGATGGCGCGCATGAAGAAGCGCGTGCCGCGGTTTCAATTCATGCTCATGAACGGCCGGCAGAGCGAAATCGAAGCCCAACTGCTCGCCCAGGAGATTGATCTGGGCCTGGCCTTGATCACCGACAAACCGACAGTGGGCATGAACACCCGCGAGCTCCAGCGCCTGTCGATGGTGCTGCTGGTGCCGGAGAAGAGCCGCATCAAACGCGCGGCGGACGTGCTGGGTCTCGACCGCATCGACCTGCCATTGATCACGCTGGGGGCCCGGGAAGCCCTGCCGCGCGTATTCAGCGAGGAGCTGCGCGCGCGCGGCGTGGACTGGCTGCCGGCTCTGGAACTCGGCGGCCTGGACCTGATCGCCCGCTATGTGGCGGAAGGCTTCGGCATTGGCCTGAGCTTGCAAGTGCCGCGCGTCACCCTGCCCCCCGGAGTGCGGGCAGTGGTGCTTGAAGAGTTTCCCAGCATCCCCTTCTGTGCGCTGTGGATGGGGCGGCTGACACCCCTGGGCGAGAGCTTCCTGGAGGAATCGCGAGCGCTGGCGACCGAGGTGTTTGGTTGAACGGCATAGGCTTGCCAGGCCTTGGTCACCCCTTTCAGCCAGACAAACGGTGCCGGGTGAAGATATTACGCCGCCAATTACTGTGTGCCTGACATCTATTTCGCGAGTTTGTTCATGATGATCGGGGCAGGGAAGCGGGGTCGGTGAGGATGTCTATCACACATTGTGGGGTGTTTCAGGGTTGGCCCCACGCGGATTTGCCTATATAAATTCCGCGAAACGCCGCTCGCATCTGTCCATCTGATTGTTCATGTCTCACCAAGCTCACCAAGCCAATTCCTTTGCCACGTCTCTGTTCTGTGACAGGCTTTGCGCGCTGACACAGCAGACAGGTGCCAGCACATCCTTGCAAAACCTCTGCACGGCAACGCAAACGCTGGTGTCTCATGCGGAGGCCATCAGCAATCAGGTCGTCCGGCATTTGCCGCAGTTCACGCTGCACGACGGTAAACATCTCTGGAACGTTCTCAGCTTCATGGAGGAGCTCGCCGGTGGGAAGGAGGCTATCGACAAGTTCGACGCCGGGGATTGCGCGATGGCGGTGTGGGCTGCGTTCATTCACGACCTCGGCATGGTCCTGGAGGCGAGCGAACTAGCCGGCCTGGATGCCGCCGATCATTACGACTCCAGTCCGGACGTGCAGGACAAGCCGACATCCTGGACTGATCAGCGCGTGCAGGAGTGGCGTGCCTATCGGGATGGACACGAGCATTGGCCCTCGATCCGCGAGGATCCGCAGAGCGAGACGAGCCGCATGAAGCTCGGCATCATCCGCGCCGTCTTTATTCGCGACAGCCATGCGCGACAGGATGCCCATACGGGACACTGCCGCATTGCTGACTGGCTTGGCCTTTTCGCGAAGGACGACCGCCTCATCGCACAAGCCTTGGAGGACTACTCCCTGGGCGAGCGCATCATCCGCGTCGCCGTCAGTCACAATCAAGACATCGCATGGCTGCTGCGCCAGCTCGGTACCATCGTCACCAGCGATTCGCAAGCCGAGTATCATGATGCCGATCTCGGGACTATTCACTGGACCTGGATCGGCTGGCTGCTGCGTCTCGCGGATGTCTTTGACTGCGATGCCTCGCGCACTCCGCGCATCCTGTTTGACTGCAGCGGAATCACGGACAACCGAAGTCGCACCGAGTGGCAGAAGCACCTCGCTATCCGCAATGCACCAACATGGGGCTCGGGTCACGATCAACAAACCCTCCTCTACACTTGCTACCTCTGCCCCGGTCCCATCGTGGAAAAGGCCATCTGCCAGATTATTAGCTGGATGAATGAAGAGATAGGCAAATGCCGCGCTGCGTGGAACGCCCTCTCCGACACACAGCGTAACGGCGTCACCCTTAAACTTCCCAGTGAGGCAAAACTCGACATCAAGAAGCGCCAGGACGACTACCTCTACCAGGACATCGAATTTCGGCTCGACCGCGACGCCGTCGTTGAGTTGCTGATGGGCGAGAGCCTCTACGGCGGTCCCGAACTGGCCCTTCGCGAGTTGGTGCAGAACGCCCTTGATGCTGTGCATCTGCGCGATCAGCGCAACAAACTCGCCATAGCCCTGGAAAAGGCCGGTGGCACAGAGAGGGCCCGCCAGCCCCATGAACCTTGGGGAGCCACGAGCGGCGAGGTCAATGTCACATGGGGTACAGAGCCGGATGGCCGTACTTGGATCAAGGTGCACGACAACGGCATCGGCATGACTGTCAGTTCCATGTCTCGATTTCTGGCAAAGATCGGCAAGAGCTACTACAAGTCCGATGACTTCCGCGCCGAGCAGGAACTTATGCGCCGACACGGAATCCTTTGCACCGCTATCTCGCAGTTTGGTATCGGCTTCCTCTCCGTCTTCATGCTCGCGGATCATGTGGAGATCCACACACGCCCAATCGGAGCCACCGATCACCCCGACAAAACCAAGCTCAACTGGCAGGAGATTGAACGATTTTCCTTCCGCGCTGACATCCATGGCCCACATGGATTGCTGGCGTTTTACCCGATTGATGTGCGACAGACGGGTACCACGGTGACGTTGTGGCTGAAGGAGAAGTTTGTTCTACCCAATTGGGATCGAGAGTTGGTGATCGGAAAACTGATCAGGGATTTGTATCAGATCCAACCGAGAGTAAGCACAAAACCCATCAGTGCAGCACTAAGGCCGCCTGTTTCTCTCCTCCCAGGGCAGCAACTCTGTGATCCTGCTTTCGAGATCGGACGATTCATACTTTGGCCATTTTATCCCGTTAGACTAGGTTTGGCGGAGTCCGCAATTGTTCTGGACCATTCGTTTCATGTCCGCGAACTGGTGCCTCTGGACCGGTCCCGCCTGCAAGACAAAGCTCAGGAATGGGGCGAAGTTATATCAGAGATTAGTACAACGGACTGGCAGGCCTGCGATTGGATCGATGCACAACTTGGGCCGAACGGCGTTGCAGGCACTGGCAGTCGCATACGGTTGATTGTACCCTACGAAGGAGGTAATCCTGAATGTCCCCAGATGCCTGCTGACTGGGCCAAGCTTCCCGATCAATTGTCTTCGGGCAAACCACGCTTTCTGTTGAGTACCTTTACAGAGCCTCAGTTGCCGCCGCCGCGATGGCGTTATCAGTGTCTCATCAACGGTGTCCGTATTGTGCCGGGTTATGTTGCATCAAAAGATCGGTTCTTCAGGGGTTTTAAAGGGTGAAGTGGAGTTGTACTGAGTTGGATGGACGGAATCGACAGCCTTCGAGGGCACTATCATTTGCTGCTGGGCCTTGACAAGGACTGGGAGGTCTCAGG